>Ga0265314_10000090_pt1 | contig 137914 bp, 107 predicted proteins | sample 4126metaG_FD_203106 | JGI IMG/M metagenome (GOLD analysis project Ga0265314, IMG submission 203106) | Rhizosphere microbial communities from Carex aquatilis grown in University of Washington, Seatle, WA, United States - 4-1-26 metaG | ecosystem: Host-associated > Plants > Roots > Rhizosphere... | reverse complement strand
TCAACAGCAGACTCCGGCTTGCGCGCGGGATCGTCAAGAAACCCGTGCCAACTGACCGGCCACATCGAGCTGGAATTGCCTTGACTGCGAAGATGCTTTTCCATGTCTTCGAGAGAATGCCGGAAGCCGGGGTCAGCCTTCGCCAGGGTCACCCGGTTCAATACAAATCCTACCGCACCTAGTTCAAGCCGCTGCAGCGTATTTACGGCTGTCAGCAATTGTGCCCGCGTAGTAACGCCCGACCTGACGACAACAAGTGCGCCGTCGACGCTACGAGCGAAATATTCAGTCTCCGCTGAAAGGGCAAGCGGCGGCGTATCGACGAGTACGATGTTCTCCACGTCAAGTTCCGCATTGGAATCCCGTTGCATAAGCGGGCCGGCAGAACTTTCGGGCACTTGAGACTCATCGCGTGGGTTGACGCTTGCATTCAGCAACACGGCAGACCGCCCCATGGCGCAGAAAATGTTTTTGACACGTTCGCCAATCGTCGTCACACCACAGTGGCGGGAGGAACCAGTAAATATGCAGGTTCGCAGATTGCCTTTTCTACTTGCGTGTTCAACGGCGACGGCGAGGCGCTGCAAATACTCAGCGGTAACGCCGTCGGATACTTCTTCAAAATCCGGCAATACCGCGATGGGCGCAAAGCCCAGCACGTCTTCGATATCTGCGGCGATGTAAATGCGGGGGTCAAGCTTGTTTGCAATCACCGCGGCGAGCAAACCGAGCAGGACGCCGCCCAGGACAAGAGGCAATGCGCCTTTGAGGATTTGACCATAGCCAGGGTGCAGCGGGGGCTCGGCAGTCACCGAGGCTTCCTCCGCAATGCTCTCAGCAACGGCATTGGCGATTTTCGAAGCCAGCACCGGATCCGACGACATGACCTTTGGCTGCACGGGCTGTACGTAGATCTGACTCTTGACGGTATAAACCGGCCACTGGAGGAGTACATAAGCGACCGCAAGCAGCAGGCCGCCAAGAGCACATGAGAGCGCAAGGCGGCTATGAAGCTGAAGAGCGCGCAGAAGATTGAGGCGGATGATTTGCTCGTTGTAGCGTCTGATTGAAATGCCGGACACAGTTCTTTGCCCATCAGCGCTTTGGCCAGTGGAAGAAGGCGACGGAACCACGGGCCCGCGCTGCAACATCATATGCTCCCCGCATAGAAGGCCATGGATTGTGTTTGTGAATGATTGTGAGGCTCAGGCGCGCCTGAGGTCTGTGCAGCATTAAGTTGTTGGGCAGCAAGCGGCCAGGCTCCAGCCAGAAGCAGAAGGGCGCACATCGATCCAGGGTCGTGCTTCATTCTCCTGCCTCTCCGCAGCGGCAAGGTGCAGGCGACTATCGGCCGTTTTGCCAAGTGCCTGCAAGGTGCCTGGGCGTTTCGCGCGTACGGCATTCCCTTCCGAACACCGATTGCTAGACAACGGCCACCAGCTAAGGACTTGCTGCAAGAGTGAGAATAGGCTTCGCGAAACCACCCTTGAATCCCTCAAACAGGGGGACGCTCGAGTGGCTAGCTGGTAACCACGGGCATCGCCGGTTACGCATTCAATGGTTACCTGCGACGGCGATTTCAGTGCCAGGAGTCCGGCAAAACTACTGTGCTGAGTTTGTCCAGGGCGCCGGGCTGTAGACGCATGGAATTCCGTATGCGCGTTCGATCCAGCGTGTTGCTCAAGGCACGACGGTACTGTTGATGACGATCTGCTGAGGTGCATACTTGAGCGCGTATGCAACGACGGCATCCTGGAACTGAGCATGGGCTTTGAACGGAAAACAGATATGCATGATACCGATGGGACTTTCGACGGCGACCGGCTCGATATCAATGCCGACCGTGTCTGACTCGTGGCGGCGGAGCAAGCTTAGAAGCGGGGCCGGCCTCTCCGAGACCCACGACAAGCGTGGTTTTCTGTTCATTTGCGTTTACTGTGTCTTCACCGCTGTACTTAATGTTCCGTAACATTGATCGGGATTGAAGGTAAGCGGGCTTCGTTCTCCGCCGTCTACGCCATGCATGATCTGGAGATAGCAGGCCTGTGCAGGATTGCCATAGCTATGGCCACCAGGGCCGAATCCGCCATTCACCTCGGGGCCAATCGCAGGATATGGAATTGAGTTCCACCACCTCGGCGTCGCTGGAAGGTAGAACGACACGGGCAACTTCTGCGGTGCGTTCACCGCCCGCTCGACCGACTGGGTGATGTTGTTATAGTTGCCGTGAATGAAGTCTTTAGCAGCGATGCCACTGCAGTGGCAGGCAGAAGTTCCGAAGCTACAGCCGGAGCCGCTTCCGTCATCACCCGTACTTCCATAGCCGAATGACCATCCGTAGGCGACTGCATCGTAATTGCGCCGTGCGGGAAATTCGACTGACGCGCTTTGTTTGAGCGGAGCGTTGTATCCCATGAGCGCCTGCATCTGCGCGGAACCAACAACATTGGCAACGTAACTATCGGCTTTTGAAAGGTACGACAAATTGATGGCGCGGGCTGTCTGGAAACCGTAATGACTGTCCGGCCCCGCGCAGGATACATTCGCGCGCCCATTCATGGGGCTACAAATGCGGTTTGTGCCAACAACCCAATTGCGAAAGGCCGTGGTTTGACTTGCGCTACCCCAGAACGGATCTTCGTCGATCTTGGTAACGACGTTGCCCTCAAGCAGATTGAACTGTGGATGTGCGCCGTGAAAGCTGATGCCGCCGATTACGACATTGGGTGCGCCGCTATCAAACTCTCCAGTGGTGTAGTTGTAGCCAACAACATTGCCGGCGGCTCCCCACTCAAGCATGATGGCCGCGTGAGTTCGATCAATAATATTGTTCTCAATCAAGCTTGTGCTGGTCTTATATCCAATTTGCAAGTCGGAATCATGCTCGCCGGGACGATGCAGAAATGCGTTCGAGAAGTAGCTGTCGCGGATCTCATCGTGAAATCCCCAGTAGATTTCGACATGATCGCCGTCGGTGTAATTCGACTCGACGCGCCTGATCCAACAGTGCGCGCACATATGCAGGCCGAAGTTTGACGCGTAACCGGAATTGGTGGCATACACCTGCAAGTCCTCAACTCCCGCGTACTGCGCTGACATTCTGAACGGAACCGCACCCGGCAGGTTGGTATACGCACTGTAGAGTGCGGGCGTGAAGGAGACTTTGTTCCGGGCCACTCCCGTTACTTCAACGATCTGTCCACGTGCGAGTTCGCCTGTGTCTGTCCAGCCGTCGCACCAATTGCAGTTGCCACCGCTGCCCGCAGACGTTACGACACCTGGGTTGTTGACCTCAGCGATAACCAGATTCATGCCGGCCTTGACGGTTGAAGCATTCGTCAATTCAATTTGAGTGGAACCGGCAGTCGCTCCGCTCAGAATTCCAAGAGGTTCATAATCGACACTGCCTGAACCCAGGCTGATGACGTCTCCGCCTGCCTTCCCCGTCGCCTTCAAGACGGTAAGACTCGCACCCGCCCCGCGAAGCGTTACGTTCGATGGAACTTGAATTGTTCCATTGATGTTGTAAGTGCCTTCGCCAAGCAGAACCGTCTGGCCGTCGCGGCAGGAAGCAAGTGCGAAATTGATCGCTTCCACTTTAGACGGCGGTTTAATGCGAGCGCAGATATCCTTGCGAGCCGGGATTCCGCCCACGCCCGCTGTGGTCCAATCGATGGCGTTACCTGCGGGAAGAATCTGCTTCCAGCTTTGGCCCTTTGTAAACGAAGCAGAAAGTACCATGGCGAATATCGCGATCCTGATGCAAGCAAGTTTCAAGTGGTCACCTGATCTCTATCTGCGTTTGAAACCATAATACGAAGAAGTCGGACCAATCGTAGGATTGGCACATCCGGGAAAGCACGCGTCGTTTTCAGCTTGCTGAATCAAGAGTGAGCATCGGGCGTGGGAGCGGATGTTGCTGTTCCAATCATCGGCTCGCCAACTTTCGAATCGATCCGCGGCTAGTCGGAGACATATTCCTCCTTGATCGGATTGAATCCGGCACGCATTAGAAGCTTGCCGGAGTGATCGCAGATCTTGATCATCAGTCGCATGAAATATTGTTGACCGATCAGCAGCGATAACGGCAGTAGGGCCAGATAGAGAGACACAGCAACCAGCGATTTCAGAGTGTTAGGCCAGGTGCAGTTGGGTTGCAGAGCGGCGGTTGCGCCCTGCAGTAAGGCCTTGCGCAGAATGTAGCTCCGTTTCCATCGGGCAGGGGTGATGGTTTCACATACGACCGCATCCGCAGACCAGATGAACCGGTAGCCTGCTTCGATCTTGCGCCGGAAGAAATCTTGATCCTCGCCCGCCCAGTACTCAGGACGAAACGGCGCAGGATCGCAGACAAACATCCCCCGCTTGAGCAAAGCGTTGCCGGTTCGCGATTCTTTCCATCGCACGGCCGTTCCAGTGGGATTTACTTTGCGCGAGTAGATTCCGCTTTTGCGGAACCATGCCGGTGGAACTTCTTCGAAATGGCGCTTCACTACCCCCAGGACTCCGTCCACTCGGTACTTGCATAGATCTTGATAGAGCGCCAAGAGCCAGGTGGGTTCAGGGAATTCGTCATCGTCAATGAGCGCAACGTATGCGCCCTCGGCATGTTCAATGGCCTTATTCCGCGCCAGCGCTATGTTGTGTCGTGGTTCAACACAATACCGAATGGGAAGTCTGGAAAGCGAACTCAACTTGACGACTACGGCCTCGCTGGACCTGGCGAAGTCGTTGTCGGCAACCACGATGGAATAGGTGAAAAGACCTTCGGTCACTTGATTATTGAGTTTTAGCAACAGACGCTTGAGAAGTTTTGGCCTTCGATAACTGCAGATACACACCGAAATGTGAGGAATCGGATTGCTGCTGGTGTGGCCGAGCCATGCCAGATCAAGCGGAACGGCCATTCGGCGCTTCTCCATTTCTGTGTAGTTCATGCGAGGCTCTCCAGGGCTCCGTCCGAAGCGATGTTTTGACCCGAGTACACGTAAGCAATCACTCCAAAATTCATATGGCCCTTTAAAGCGCACCGCTCCCGCGAAAGACCGAGAACGGCGTAAGGAAAAGAATCTTCAAGTCGAGCCACGGTGACCATGCCATGGCATAGCGAAGGTCTATTCGAACCATCTCGTCGAATTTGACGCGGCTGCGTCCGGCAACTTGCCAGATGCCCGTAATTCCAGGCTTGGCCGCGAGTACTCGCCGCCGGTGCCAGGTTTGATAGATCTCAACTTCGTAGGGAACGGCCGGACGGGGCCCAACCAGCGACATCTCGCCTTTGAGCACATTCAGCAACTGCGGAAATTCATCCAGTCTCGTTCTACGCAGAAATCTGCCCACTCTTGTTACCCTGTCGTCATTCTGGATTTTGTAGAGTTGGTTGCGCTCATCGCGTAACGGCTTTTCCAAGGTGACGTCGTTGATCAATTTCGTCATGAAGTTCTTGTGAACGAGGACGTCGCTGTTTTCGTACATCGAGCGGAATTTCAGAAATACAAACTGCTTTCCGTATTGACCAATTCTCCTCTGCCTGAAAAAGACCGGACCTCTCGAAGAAGCCTTAATAGCGACGGCAATCCATAGAAACAGTGGCAAGCAGACAAGGAGGACGACCAAGCTGAAGACGATGTCGATGAGCCTTTTGAAGGCAAGCGGAATTCGCTTGCGCTTCGCGGCCAGAGTTTCGTCAATGTTTGGCGAGGGATTGCCGGGATGATCGAGGTTCGACAAATCCCAGTCGTCGGGAAAGAAATGAAATGAAAAGCGTACGTGTTGCCATTGATCGGGAGCAAGGTCCCTCTCGAGCTTTGATTTCACACGTCTGGCAATCTTTTCGAGAATAGGACCGCGCTCTCCGGCTGACAGTCCAGTGAACAGCACTCCCAGAGCGGAGCCGTCGTGGTACCAGCCGATCACGTCGGTATCGCGGCTGTCGTTGAATAGAACGGAACCCATTTTGCCCAGCGTCGCAGCTTCCGATTCATGGTTCGCTGCAGCAGTGCACTCGGCGAGCATGAGGAGGAATGGCACCTTGGTTCGCTCTGATCGCTTGCGTTCAAGCGCGAGCATTTGCCTGAATTCTTCTTCATTCAACACATCGCGTTTTGCCCTCGTGCGCTGCGCCTTGGCCCCTGCACTGAGTGCTGAATCTCGATCATTGCGAAGAGACGACACTGATGTTCCTTCCTGCGGACGGGGATGGTCGATAGCCCTCGTGCTTCCTCACAATGGTCGTTGGTGGAGTTACTCGTAACAATCCACCCTTTGCGCCAACGAACGATGGCGCGGAGGTAACTGCAACGCAATTACCTGAATTTGCATTGTGGTGACTTTATGTTGGGAGTGAGATTGCTGCCTGAGCCGCGCCCTCAGGGCAATGTGGAATTGGATTCCCTGCTATGACGTCCATTACCGAGGAATCAGCATTGGACGCCGATGACAATGGGTTGAATGCTCGGCCTCAACAGTACGGTGCCGGACACGATAAACTTCGATCAATAGACTCCAATGCCAGCGAGGGCCAATGAGTTCGATACTTTCAGCCGGTGACACGTTGTCCACACCGGAGACGCAATCGTGAATGAAATCGTCTTTGCTCCTGCAACAAGACAGCTTGAGCTTCTCCGCAGCTCACAAATCTCCGCGTCAGAGTTGGCAGAAGCGCACATCAGCCAGATCGAGCGGCTGAACCCGGAGCTTAACGCGCTGGTCGATTTCGATGCAGAGCGTGTTCGTGCGCAGGCCAGGCAGCTGGACTCCAGCCGAGAGCCGCGCGGTCCCTTGCACGGACTGCCGGTCACGATCAAATCGTCGATAGCGACGGCCGGCTACCGGTGTGAAATTGGCAGCACACTGCGCAAGGGTGATGTCCCAAAAGAAGACGCGGTCGTGGTGGCACGTCTTCGCGCCGCTGGAGCGCTGATCCTGGGCACAACTAACTGCCCGGAGTTTTTGATGGCTTACGAAACTGCGAACCTGTTGCACGGCCGTACGCTCAATCCGTGGGATCTGGAGCGTTCTCCGGGCGGTTCGAGCGGGGGCGAATCCGCAGCCATCGCGGCGGGGCTTTCGACGGCCGGCCTGGGCAGTGACAGCGGCGGTTCCGTACGACAACCGGCGCATTTCACCGGAATCTGTTCGCTGAAGCCCACTCCGGGCAGGATTCCGGGCCGCGGACATATGCCGCCATGCGTTGGACCGTTCGCCATCCTGGGAGCGATTGGTCCTATGGCGCGCACTATCGGCGATATTCAGCTTCTATTCGACGTGCTCGCCGGCCAGGATGCTGTTGATCCAGTCAGCCCTCCGATTGCGCTACGCAATCCGACACTCAAAGAGGTACGGCAACTCAGGATCGGCTATTTTGAGGACGACGGTCTGGTTCCAGTCACGCAGGAAACCCGCACTTCGGTCCAGTCCGCAGCACAGGCCTTGCGCGAGGCAGGCTTCCATGTTGAACCATTCCGCCCGCCGCAGTTGGAGCAGCTTAGAAAGCTTTGGACAACGTTTTTTGTCCAGTGTGGAGCGCTTTTCTACGAACCGGAGATTCAAGGCAAGCACGACCAGCTGAGCCCTGTCTTCAGCGAGTTCCTTTCGATTGCAGAAGGTGCCGGGGAGTTGTCGACGCGGGAATTGCTTTTTGCCTTGGCTGAGCTGGATCTGGTTCGGTCGAAGTTCCTGGAGGAACTGAGCACGTTTCCTGTTCTGCTGTGCCCAGTGGCCAGCATTCCGGCGTTCCGGCACAACGAGCGTAACTGGACGATCGACGGTACGCCGGTAGGGTACCTCGACGCTGTTCGTCACACCCAATGGTTCAATGCCACGGCCATGCCGGCCGCAGTGGTCCCTGTGGGAAGTTCTCCAGAGGGTTTACCTATTGGTATACAGATTGCCGCACGACCATTCGAGGACGAGACTGCCCTTGCGGTTGCGGCCGTTATTGACGCGGCCTTTGGGTACCGTAAGCCGCCCATGGAATGGGCTCGCTGAGATAAAGTCGAGCCCCGAAGTTTGTAAATCGATTCAGGTGCGGCTTTTTCTTGGTTCGCCGTTCGCCATCCAGTTGCCTACCTGCCTATTTTTGCCATATTAATCAATGGCTTGCAATGGATCATACCTGTCGTAGCGGATTCAATTGCGTCTCCAGGCCTATTCAGATCAAATCACCGAGAAAAGAGCGTCAGTCACCCGATCAGGGGCATGTCGAAAGTCTGCCTTTCGGGTTGATAATGCCTTGAAGTGCCTAAAACGACTGGCAAAATACCGTGGTCGTGGCTGCCCAATCTTCTTTATTTCAAGAGCAGAAAAAAATCGTTGCGTATTGTACAAAGCCGGTGCTAAAGTACGTGGCTGGGTTTCTACGGTCGGAATTTCAAACAGATAAGACACTCAGCATTCAGGCGCATCGCTGGTTTCAATAGACCCGCGAAAGCAACAGCAGCAGAAGACCTTTTTGAGGAGGAAAACAATCAATGTGGCGTAAACGAATTGTGCTTTCCGTCATGATGGCGTTCGTATGCGTGGCCGGCGCCTATGCGCAGGGCGGCAACGTTTCCATTTCTGGCACAGTAACTGATCCTTCAGGCGCAGTCATCGCGGGCGCGAAGGTAACTGTGACGGCCAAAGCTACGTCCTTGGTCCGCGAAGATACAACCAACAGCGCCGGACAATTCAACATTACAGCGCTACCGCCTTCCACCTATACGGTGAACGTTTCATCAAGTGGCTTCAAGCAATATGCGCAGGATGTAGTCATGTTGGCAGATACGGTACGCAACATGGACGTACACCTTCAAGTGGGTCAAGCGACCGACCAGGTCACGGTTGAAGCTTCCAGCGTGCAGGTCAATACAGTGAGTCCGGTATTGGGCCAGGTCATCGAGCATTCCCGTCTTACGGATCTGCCGCTCAACGGCAGAAACGCAGCCGACTTGACGCTATTGGTCCCAGGCGCTGTTTCTGCAGTCGCGAACAACTCCGGAGGCCTGCAAGGCGATACCAAGCAGATCCCCGGTGCAGAGGCAATTGCCGTCAACGGCGCACGTCCCGACCAGATTGGCTACAACCTGGACGGCGGCAACAACGAAGACCTGATGAGCAACGTGAACGATCCATTTCCGTTCCCCGATGCTCTGCAGGAATTCAGCGTTCAGACCAACAGCTTTGATGTGCAATATGGCAATAACGCAGGCGCCGTGGTGAACGTCGTTACCAGGTCTGGAACGAATGATTTCCACGGAGACCTTTTCGAATTCGTTCGCAACCGCGTGTTCAACGCCCGCAACTACTTTGCCAATGCAACAGATCCGCTCAAGCGCAACCAGTTCGGTGGCGTAATCGGTGGTCCCGTATACAGGAACCACAGCTTCTTCTTTTTCGGGTGGCAGAAGACGATCATCCGCAGCGTGAACAATGCCAGCAATGGATACATACCGATCCCGCAGAACCTGACCGGCGATTTCACGAATTACTTGACCGCGGGTGCCGCGAATAATCCACTGGGCAGCAAAACGGCAACGATGACCCAACTTCCCTGGGATCACAGTGCTCTTGCCCAAAACAACGTGGTTCCTTCTAATCAGATCGATCCCGTCGCACTTAATATGGTCAAGCTGCTTCCAATGGCCTCGGAAGACTCGAAAGGCTTTGTCACCTACGGCACTCCTATCCAACAGAATTTCGACGAGTACGTAGCGCGATTCGATCAGAATCTGAGGGCCGGAGACCGACTGTTCGTCAGGTTCTATCTAAACCAGTATCATCATGCGCCGACGTACGACGGTAAGAACCTGCTCACGGTAGGTCCTGGTTCTACGGTTAAGGTCCAGAATTGGGCAATCGGCTATACGTCGCTTCTGACCTCCAGCATGGTCAACTCGGTGACGATCGATTTTCTGCGCTCAGCTTCGGATCGCGGACAGCAAGGCGGTCCGGGCGGGAACGTTCCGGACATGAAGACCTTCGGTTCCAGCATCTATCAGTTGCCCACGGCTCAGAGCGGCATCCGCAACTTCGCGGTCGCAGGCGACTTTACCATTGGCAACTTCAACAACGCGAAGTTCATCAGGAATACCTATGATCTTCGGGATGTGCTTGCCTGGGATAAGGGTAAGCATTCTTTCAACTTCGGCTTCAGTCTTGAAATGGACCAGTCGAACATTCGCAACACGGATCTTGAGAACGGCAGCTTTAACTTTACGACCGACGTGAGCAACATCGCGATGGCGAACTTCCTGCTGGGATATCAGCATACGTTCAGCCAGACCTCGGGCGATTACTCTGATTCGCGTGAGAACCCGCTCGGCTTCTTCGCCGGCGACAAATGGAAGCTTTCCCCACGCCTCACCCTTACCTACGGTGTGCGATATGAGCCTCAGCAGGTAATGAAGGAGATCTGGGGTCGCATCGAGCAGTTCCGCCCGGATGCTTACGCCGCCGGCGTTCATTCAACTGTCATTCCGAGTGCGCCCGCCGGTCTGTTCTTCGTCGGCGACTCCTACAACAGCATGGCAGTCCCCGATCGCGGAGAAAGCGGCGATTGGAATAACGTCGCACCTCGAGTCGGCATAGCATGGGATCCAACTGGAACGGGTAAAATGTCGCTCCGCGCTGGTGGCGGCCTCTTCTATTACTCCAGACTGCCTGGGTTGTTCTTGAATGACGCAGCAATTTCAGCACCGTTCAGCCTGCGCATCGACCTGAACGACTCATCCACCGGACCTTCGCAAATCGGCCACCTTACGAATCCGGTGATCAATTATCCGAGCTTCACGACCGGATTCCCGCAGCGTTATACGCTGGCGACCGCCCCCAAGAATGCCACCTTCGTTGCCAATCCTACAGTTTTCGGCCTACAGCCGGGCGTGAAGTGGACCACTCCTGAGATCTACAACTGGAACATTACCTACGAGTATCAGTTGCGGGCCGACACCGTGGTACACGCATCCTACGTTGGAACGCGTGGCACTCACCTGCGGCAGGACGTAAACCTGAACCCCGGCGTCTACACGGCGGGCAGTTCAGCATCACTTCAGGCGCGGCGGCCTTACCAGCCGTTCGGCATCATCTACCAGAATCGGAACTCCGGTGCGAACGCTTACAACGCCATGCAACTCGACTTCGAAAAGCGTCCTGCAGGTGGCTCCGGAATCCTCAGCCAGATCACTCTCCTCGCTAATTACACTTTCTCCCACTCCAATGACTACGGGTTGGCCGAAAATGGCGGCATTACGGATATTGGATCGAGCATCGGTTCCGGAATGTCGTTCTACGATCCACGCCAGCATGCGTTCGAGACTGGTCCGGCGACCTTCGACCACAGACATCACGCGGTGGCGTCGTTTGTCTGGAGCCTTCCAAAGTTGAACAGCGCGAATGCGGCGATGCGCAACTTGGTTGGTGGTTGGCAGTGGACTGGAATCTATAGCTACACTTCGGGCGATCCACTAACCATCCTCGCTGGCTCAGACAGGTCTCAGACGGGAAACAATATCGATCGTGCTGATTTCGTTGGATCGGGATCAGTCGGCCAGCAAGGAACCCCGACCCCATGCACGGCAGCGCATTGCCGGCCGTGGCTCGACAAGACCATGTTCGGCACGCCGGCACTTGGCACCTACGGAAACGCGGGCAAGGGCACCTGGCGTGGCCCGAACTTGTGGAACGCCGATACGAGCCTTTTGAAGAACTTCGTTCCTCTACGCTCGCACGAGAACATCAACTTCCAGTTCCGCGGCGAGTTCTTTAACATCTTCAACCATCCGCAGTGGTCCGATCCGAACGTGACATTCAGCAACGCCGCATTCGGCACGACCACACAGACCATTGGGACGCAGGCAGGCAACGTAGCCCAAACCGCGGACTCCCGCATCATCCAGCTCGCGCTGAAGATGAACTTCTAACTCGGCGCGGCGGGTCATTTACGTCGTCTGATTGTTCTGAATAAATTGCCTCCTGGTGTCAGGGGTAGTGAACCGGAAACGGTTCACTACCCCTTTTCTTTTTTCCCAAAACTTTGGCACGAGCTATCGGAACGCCGGCGATGGAGCATATTGAGGCCCTTCATATAAAGTGGAGCAGGTGCAAAAACAGGCCTGCGATATCGCAGCCACTTGAAACAGCAGCGGGGGATATCCGATGGGGATTTCTGGAACGGACAAATCAAAAGACAAGAACCAATCGAAACCGAATCGCTTCCTCCTGATCGCATCGCTGACGGGACTGGCGGTACTGGTTTTGTGCGTTGCGGCCTTTACCGTGCTAAAGGCAGGCGCTGCAGTTTCCGATGGCGCGCAGTCGCCCCAGGTAGCGGACGCGCAGACGGCAAAGGCATATGAAAACGATCCGGCTGCGCTACTTGCCGCTTATCGGCATGTTGAAGTGGCATCAGTGTCGGACGCAATTGAGCAGCTTCTGGGGCAGCGCACGTATTTGTCCCACAGGATGCAGCCGTTGTTTCCGACGCATCTTGTGGGTTGGGCACTTACTGTGCGGCTTGAGAAACAGGAGAACCACGACTCACACTCGACCGATGGCATGCTGGAAGCAATCGATCATGGAAGCAAAGACTCTGTCTACGTGATGTCTATCCAGGATGGAGCCGACATCGCAGGCATGGGCGGACTGATGGGCACGGCCATGGCAGCGCGTGAGTTTTCCGGCGCCGTTATCGACGGCGCGGTACGCGATACGGCCTATCTGAGAAAGATTGGATTCCCGGTTTATGCCACCGGAGTTACGCCGTCAACATTAGTGGGACACTACCGCTTCGTCGGCTCGCAGGTTCCAGTCATGATTGACGGAGTCTCCATTCATCCAGGGGACATTATTGCAGCAGATAGCGACGGTGTTGTGGTTGTACCGCGTGCGCACGCGGCAGATATCCTGATTCTTGCGCAGCAGATGAACTTCAAAGAGCACACGATGTATGCGGTTATCGAGAAATTGAAGTCCATCACCGCTGCAGTCAAGCAATTCGGGCGACTGTAGCGGGATCGTGAGGGCGATGTCGAATTGCTTCTCCCTGGCAAGCAATTGCTAGCGCGAATATCGAAGTATTGCCATGCCACCTTGCCGGCGTAGGTATGTACGGTTTGCTGCCAAAATGTGCTTCGAGCGAGCCCCTGAAAAACCTTCTGATAAATTCGGGCACCTAACGCCCGAATCTGTCTGATCGCTTTGTAACCGCATCCGGCGGCGTTCACTTATTAACGTGCAGGGGCCATGCCACATGTTGTGGATTGGCCGCTGCCGTTTTCAGACCTAATTTCTCATGAAGAGATGGATAAATAAATATTGACAGATAGGTCGTATCAGCCGTTTGTCGCGTTACGGGCTTTTTGTTCGTTCACCCAGAGATTCTGCCCTGTTTTCCAATGATTTTTTCGCCTCTGCGCATTTCGTCCTTCCTTATCCACAAGAGCGGTTTTCTGCTCCGTTGACCCCAGCGATTCCTGTCCTTAGAGTCAGTTCATCGGGTAGCAACATTGATTCCCTCCTTCCATGGGAAGGAAAACCAGTTTGAACGTAATTGCCGTCCAACTATCCATACTTGTCCCGCTTTAGGTTTGCCAATTATCCAGGAGTAAAGATGCTGAAACTAAAGAAGATCCACATCCTCGGCTTTAAGAGCTTCTGCGACCGTACCGAGATCAACGTGACGGGAACTGGGATCGCCGTGGTGGTGGGACCGAATGGTTGCGGTAAGTCAAACATTCTGGACGGCGTTACCTGGGTGCTGGGCGAGCAGAGCGCCAAAACCTTGCGCGGCAGCCACATGCAGGACGTGATCTTTGCCGGCACGCGCGATCGCAAGCCGCTCGGAATGGCTGAAGTCTCGATCACCATGATCGATCCGGAAGCCTACGAGGGACCGGTTGCCGTCGAGCCTGAAGTCGTGATTGATCACGAAGGGCCGGCTGACTGGGATGAGGATGAGTTGCGTCGCAAGCGTGCAGCGGAAGCCGAAGAGATCATTGCCGACGAGCAGCCTGGGCAGGTGCTCGAAGAAGGCGAAGGTGAAGAAGAGCAGGCGAGTGCGGAAGGCCCGCAGCCGGTGGTGCTCAAAATTCGCCGCCGCAAGTTCCAGCGCACGCCCGCTCAAAAAGGTGAAGTTGTCATTACCCGACGCCTGTTTCGCACCGGCGAAAGCGAGTACCTGTTGAACGGCAAGCTTTGCCGTCTACGCGACATTCAAGACATCTTCATGGGTACCGGCCTTGGTCCGGAAAGCTACGCCATGATCGGGCAGGAGCGCATTGGGCAGCTGCTCAGTTCCAAACCGCACGATCGCCGCGCCATTATTGAGGAAGCAGCCGGCATTACACGCTTTAAGACCAAAAAGCGACTGGCTGAATTGCGCCTGGAGAGTGCCAAGCAGAACCTGGCCCGCGTCGACGATATTTTTGAAGAAGTCACGCGGCAGATGAACTCGCTCAAGCGGCAGGCCGCTAAAGCAGAACGTTTCGCGGCGGTACGCGATGAACTGCGTGGACGCTTGCGCGTGGTGCTTGCGAGCCGCATGGCGCACATGGATGAAGAGCAGGCGCGGCTTGAGAAAGAGATCGCCGCGCTCACTGAGGCTGTCAACGTATCCGTCGAGCAGATTGCGCAGCAGGAAGCCAGCCAGCACGAGTTCACGGAACGCGGCTATGAGCTTGACCGCTCTGGCCACGACGCGCAAGAGCGCGCCAACGAAGCCGCCGTGGAGCTGGAACGTGCAACCGCTCGTGAACGCAGCAACACCGAGCGGGTGGCAGAACTTGAAACGCGGATTGCCGCAGCAGCTGCTGAACTTGAACAGACTCGATTGCAGCTGTCCGGCATTACAGAAGAGCGCGCGCAGCAACACAGTTTTCTTGAGTCGGCCGCCGGCGAAGCTCGCGAGTTTCGTCACCAGGTAGAGGCTCGCCAGCAAGAAGCGCGCACTGCCGCGGAAGAAGTGTTCCGCGCTGAGCGCGAGCTTGAGGCAGGCCGCCGCCATGCTCTGCACCTCCTAACTTTGGCAGGCAACGCGCGCAACTTTACGGCCCAGGCTGAAGAGAGCCTTGCCGCACTGGAGCGCGAAGCCGAACGGCTGCATTCTGAGATGGGCCAGGCCCGCAATGAGCAGGAGAATCTGGGCGTCGAAAGCGGTCAGGCTCGGTTGAGTTTTGAGTCCGCGGGCGATCAGCTGAAGCGGCTCGAGGGTGAGATCGCTTCCCTTCGCGAAACGCTGCAGGCCAAGCGCTCTGAAGAAAGTGCCAGACGTGCGCAAGCCAATCAACTGCGAAGCGATCAGGCCGCCGTTGCAGGCCGCCGCGACTCGCTTGAGTCGCTCATCAAAAACCACAGCTACTCCACTGACAGCGTGCGCAAGCTGCTGAGGCCGGGCGCACTCGGCCACGGCCGTTCGCCGGTGGGCACGCTTGCCGATTTCCTTGAAGTCAGCGGCGAGCATGAAGGCGTGGTCGACGAGTTTCTGCGCGAAGAGCTCAACTATGTTGTTGTCGAAAACTGGGGCGCCGCTGAAGAAGGCGTGCGTGTGCTCAAGGCAGGCGATGGACGCGCAACGTTCCTTATTCATGCCGATGCGCAAGGCATGCTGTTCGACGAAAACGCAGGCAACGTTAATGAGCCGGGGCTGATTCCTCTGCGCGATGCCATCAAGGTGCTGAACGGCTTTGGCCGCTCTCTTGAAGCGATTCTCCCCAAGCTCCGCCATAGCTACCTAGTAAATGATGTAGAACTTGCGCGGCAGCTCACCGAGCGCTATGCTCATGCGTACTTTTTAACGCCAGAAGGCGAGTGCTTCCACAACGCAACAGTGACCGGCGGCAAGCCGGCGAGTGAAGGCCCGCTGGCGCTAAAGCGCGAACTGCGCGAAGCCGAAGGTAGGCTGTCCACTCTCGAAGTGGAGCTGGGAAAAGCCGAGACGGAAGCAGCTATCCTGGCGCGCAACATCGACGAGCTGACAGCGCAGCTTGAATCGCGCAGCGAGCAACGCCGCGTAGCTGAGACGGAAGCAGCCAACCTGGGTGCAACGCTCAAGCAGATGGAAGGCGAAGCGCAGCGCATTGAGCGTCGTTTGCAGGAGTGGACGCTGCAAGCTGCGCGCAACAAGGATGCGTGCGATGCCAAGCGCAGCTCGATCGATCAGAAGCGCGAAGAACTTATGCGCCTTGAGGCGGAGCACGCGCAGGCTGAAAAGGGTCACGACGAGCAGCAGGCGCAACTGAACCTGATGCGCGAAAAACGTGAAGCCCTGCAGCAGGAAGCTGCGCAGTTGACGGCCGAATTGGCTGGCCTGGAAGAGCGCCGCCGCGGTGCTGAAGCATCATTCCAACGCATCGATCGGCTCTTCGCCGATCTCGAGCGGCGCGTGCAGGCAATCGAACAGCAGAATGCGGCCGCCACTGCGGAGAAGGAACAACGCATTGCGGAGAGCGCGGCGCTTGCGCAAAGGCAAACGGAACTGGTTGCGGCACGAGCCGAGGCGCTGGCGCTGACGCAAACGATTGCCGAGCAATCGAAAACGCTCAGGCTGCAGCTGGCTGAGATGGAAGCGCAACTCAAGACCGGGCGCGCCAGTCTCGATCAGCTGCGCGAAAATCGCGCCGGCAAATCAAGCGAACTGGCCAAGCTGCACTCCGATCTTGAATACCTTGAGCAGAGCTGCCTGGCTGAAGTGAATGTCGAAGCGCAGTACTTGCGAACGGACACCAGCTTCTCGCGGATTCAGGCTGAAGAGCTGGCTGCCGAGGAAGAAATCTGTCGCGGCCTGAAGCAGCGCATTGAGCAGATGGGCCCTGTGAACATGATGGCGCTGGACGAGTACAAGGAAACGGCAGAGCGTCACTCCTTCCTCGAAACGCAGCGCAAAGATCTGGTCGAGTCGATTGAGAACACGCAGGAGACGATCAAGGAAATCGATCAGATTACGCGCACCAAGTTCGAAGAGGCTTTTGCGCGGATCAATGAGAACTTCGGCGTCGTCTTTTCGCGGCTGTTCCAGGGCGGCCAGGCGTTCCTCAGGCTCACGGACACTGAGAATTTTGAAGAGAGCGGCTTGGAGATTGTGGCATCGCCGCCGGGCAAGAAACTGCAAAACGTGCTGCTGCTATCGGGCGGTGAAAAATCGCTGACGGCGCTGGCGTTGCTGGTGGGCATCTTCCAGTTCCAGCCGAGTCCGTTCTGCGCGCTCGACGAAGTGGACGCAGCACTCGACGAAACCAACGTGGGCCGTCTCGCGGACCTGCTGCACTCGCTCAGCAAGGAGACACAGTTCCTGCTGGTTACGCATTCCAAGCGCATGATGCAGGCCGCGGATATGATCTACGGCGTGACGATGCAGGAGCGCGGTGTGTCGAAGGTTGTGAGCGTAAAGCTGGGCAGTGGGCACCAGCAGCAGCGGGCTACGGCTTAGAGCTACTCCGGCATAATCGCTGGGATTTCGATCGACACCAGCGTGCCGCGGCCGGGATTCGACACGATGTTGAAATGCGCAAGGTTGCCGTACAAGACATCGAGGCGCTCCTGCACATTTTTCATGCCGATGCCGGCTCCTGGGCGCGCAAGCGCCGATGCAGGCCGTGTGCCCATGCCTACGCCGTCGTCGGCTACTTCAATCAACACACGATCACCTTCGAACCTGCTTCGCAGCGTCACGGTGCCGCCGTTGATGCGCGGCTCAAGCCCGTGCTTGATGCTGTTCTCAATGAGCGGTTGCAGCAGAATGCTGGGCACCATTACATCAAGCGTGCGCGGATCGATTTCCTTTTCCACTCTTAGCTTGTGCGCGCCGAAACGCACCACTTCGATGTCGAGATAATCATCTGTAAACTTCAGTTCGTCGCGCAGCGGTACGTAGGTGTCGTGATCTTTCAACAGCGCGCGCAAAATATTGGCCAGCTTCACCGTGAGTTCGCGGGCGAGTTCGGGCTGGCTGCGCACCAGCGCGGCAATGGAGTTGAGCGTATTAAATAAAAAATGCGGATTGATCTGGCGCTGCAGTGCGTCGAGGCGCGCTTCAAGCAGCAGGCGCTTCTGCTCTTCAAGCTTGAGCTCGATGCGCAGCGCATTCCACACCTTGAGAGTGATGCCGACGACCATGGGCGCGCAAAGCCAGACAAGAATCTGCAGTCCCCAGTTGCTGGTGTTGAGCGCGAACAGCCGTCGAGGCCCGGTGGGCTTGGGCAGGTCGCGCGCAATCCATTCGCGACATACTTCCATTCCGCCGATCAGAAACAGCATCAGGATCTGACGGTCGATGCGCGGCTTGATCAGATTGCGGCGAACCCAGCGCCACAGGCTCAGGTCGATAAAGGGTGTAAACGACCATATCTCGTCCATCTCAAGAAAACGGCCGAGCAGTCCGGCAGCAAGGCCGAGCGCCGCGTTGAACGGCAGCGCCAGGTACTCGCCATGGATGATGGCCGGAACCGACAGCACGATGCCGCCAACCATGGCCCACACTGGTCCCACGAGCAAGCCGAGCAGAATGGTGGTCTCAAACGAAATGTCAGCGGCCTGAAAATTAGCTACCTTTGTACGCACCCACACGCCCAGCGTGAGTGGCACCAGCATGAAGGCCATGAGGGCCATGGTTTGGCCGCGGCTGCGGAACTCCGCAAACAACAGCCGCTGAAACGTGCGTGACCGGGCCAGGGCGCTGGCAGCGGCTGCGGCTACCCCCAGCTTGACAAGCAGCGTTATGAGGATGAGCGTATCGGTCACGACTCAAATGTACAGTACCCATGCCAGATTCAACCTCAGAATTGATTACGAATCAGCGGGATAAGGACGCCTGACGAGTAGCTCGGTACGGTTGCTCACTCGCTCGCCGTAAAATGGATTCATGGCATTCGATACGGTGAAGAAGGTCGCCGAGGCGGATTTCCCTACCCGTTGGGGCGCCTTCCGCATCCTGGGCTTTGAGGGACATGAAGGAAACGCTCAGGCGAGCGACGGCTGTAAAGCGAACGGCGAGGTCGAGGGGTTGGTCGCGCTGGTTATGGGCGACATCCATTCCGTGCCGCCGCTGGTGCGGATCCATTCACAGTGCTTGACCGGAGACGTGTTCGGTTCGCTGCGCTGCGACTGCCGCCTGCAGCTTGAGCTGGCACTGAAGCAAATCAGCGAGGCCGGCGCGGGCATCCTGCTCTACGAGCAGCAGGAAGGCCGTGGCATTGGTCTGATGGCCAAACTCAAGGCTTATGAGTTGCAGGACCAGGGAATGGATACCGTGGAGGCTAATGTCGAGCTTGGCTTTGCAGCCGATTGCCGCGAGTATGAGTTGCCGGCAAAGGTGTTGCAGCTGCTCGGCGTAAAAAGCGTGCGGCTGATGACCAACAATCCCGAAAAGGTGGCCGCCATGGAGCAGGCCGGGATCACGGTGGTCGAGCGCGTGTCTGCGGAGGTGGTGCCGCAGGAAACCTTCGCGGCTTACCTTAAGACCAAGCAGGAAAAGATGGGGCACATCGTCGAGATGGTCGTTGCGGAAGATCAGTCGGAGTAGAAGCAGCTTCTAGCTTCTAGCTTCTTCCTGAGCGGCACTCAGCGCTTTGATCACCTTTGCTGTTGTGACTACCTGACCGGTGTGCCTTTGTGTGTGGTCGGCTACGTGGATTAGCGCGCCTCCAAGCGAGGTGGGTAGCTGCTTGCGGCCAACTCCGCGCGGTGTGCTGTAATCGCCTGTTGCCAGCACACGAATACGCTCGGCGGCGTTTGAGAACGACACTTCAACTTCTGCAATGAGCGCGGCCAGCGACTCCGGATCGCCTGCACCGCTCTGCTCGGTTTTGAGTACGCCAAGCTGCTCCGCAGAAAGCTGTCCGCCTTCAGCGTAGGTAAGAATGCGGTCGGTCGATCGAGCGATGTGGCGGAGGTGGAATGCGATTGAAGGCAGACCGAGCGGCTGGGTATGAACTTCGGCATCGGTAAGACCTGTGGTCCACTTGGTGATGTCTTCAAGCGCGAGGTCGAGCGCGTGAAGAATAGCGCGGCCCGCGGCAGGAACGTCAGAGTACGTTCCACGCAGCCAGGGTTCGATGTAAGGGGTTGTGCTCATGGGGAAGGTACCTCGGATGCATCGGTGGTATCCCACCCTTCCGCGATGATACTGCGGAAGGATGGGGCACCCGGCGACTTGGATTAATCGATCTCGATTGACGACGCAAAGGTCCGCGCCAATCTAGCTGGCGCTCTTCACTCTGACGACCGTGATCTTTTCGAATCCTTCTTCGAAGACTGGCGGCTTGAGCTTCTCTGCCATCTTGCGCATGATGTCTTCGCTTACTGAGCGGTCGCGCTGGCGGTTGCGGTCAAGGCACACCTCAAGCGGCACGTCGAAGAAGACAGCCTGTACCTCGTAGCCAAAGCTCTTGGCCATCTTGATCCACTGGCGGCGTTCGTGAGTCGACAGATTGGTCGCATCCACATAATTCATGGGCATGCGGGCAATCAGGCGCGCACGCAGCAGCGAGCGTAGCGTGGAGAAGACCAGTCCCTGATAGCGCTGCTCTTCAACGTCGTCAAACAGAATGTTGCGCAACAGATCGCTGGACAGCGGGGTGATGCCGCGGCGGCCGAACCACGTAGTCTTGCCGGAGCCGGGCAGGCCGATGGCGAGCACGACGAAGCCTTTGGGCGTGCGCTCTCCGGGCTCAGGAGGCGGCGCAACGGGCATTTCGGGCTGGGTTTCAACTTCAAGGCGTCCGGAACCAGGCGGTTCGTTCCACTCCGGCCGGGGCTTCTGTTCCTGTTTCGGTTGTCGCGGCTGGCTTGGTTGGCTCGGTTGTTTGGGCGGGCGGTTGGCCTGGGGGCGCGCGTCGGCTCGGGGCTTGGATTGCTGGGCCGGGGCACCGGGCTCGTCAGGATAGTAAGGAACAAGCGGAGCAGGCTGATTCGGTGGGAGTTCCTGGCCGATTTTGCCTGTGGATTCTGAGGTATTGGGACCGCGTCTGGACCGTCTTCTCATGCGAAACTGAACACCTTCGTTCTTCTACCGGAATAATACATGACTTCGGCACGCTGCAAATACGGGACTTGGACTGATTGATGGGCATACGTACTTAAATGGAAACCTTGGTTCCGGCCAGTTGGAGGTGTTCCTGCAGCGAAAGGGCCCAAAATAAATAAAACAGCTACTTCTGTGCAATCCGTCACATACAGTCATGAGCCCTTCACTACATCCTAGCGATGAGCGGTTCGGAGATGGAAGAAGCGCCGGCGGAATTGTTTCGGCGCAGTCGCCCGAAATGTTACGATCAAGAGTTTGGTAGATTCGCCTTCTGGCACACTCCAGACGCGCATTTTTCACGCACACAAAACCACAGCCTCACCGACTAACGAAGGAGACATCACACATGGCAGTAAAGGTTGGTATCAACGGTTTCGGCCGCATTGGCCGCAACGTTTTGCGCGCCGCCCTTGGCAATAAGGACATTGAATTTGTTGCAGTTAACGACCTAACCAGCCCCGCGACACTTGCCCACTTGCTCAAGTACGACTCGATTCTGGGCAATCTGAAGAACGACATTTCCGCCGGCGAAGATTACATCTCGGTGGATGGCAAGAAGATCAAGGTATGGGCTGAGCGCGATCCTGCCAAGCTTGATTGGGCTTCAGTGGGCGCGCAGATCGTGGTTGAGTCGACCGGCCACTTTACGGATGCGACTAAGGCGAAGGCTCACCTTGGCGCGACTGTGAAGAAGGTCATTATCTCGGCCCCGGCCACCAACGAAGATCTGACCGTGGTTCTTGGCGTCAACCAGAACAAGTATGATCCGGCGAAGCACAATATTATTTCCAATGCCAGCTGCACCACTAATTGCCTGGCCCCTGTCGTCAAGGTGATGATCGAGAACTTCGGTGTCGTCTCCGGCATCATGACCACGATTCATAGCTACACCAACGACCAGGTCATTCTCGACTTTCCGCACAAGGACCTGCGCCGCGCTCGCGCTGCAGCCATTAACATGATTCCCAGCTCAACCGGCGCCGCCAAGGCCCTCAAGCTGGTTATTCCTGAGACCGCCGGCAAGCTGGACGGTTTCTCCCTGCGCGTTCCAACCCCCAACGTTTCGATCGTCGACTTGACCTTCATCAGCGAAAAGAAGACAGACGTTGCGTCTGTCAACGCCGCTCTGAAGGCCGCAGCCGAGGGCGAGTTGAAGGGTATTCTGGGCTACGACGAGAACCAGCTAGTCAGCTCCGACTTCAAGGGCAACCCGCTGTCTTCAATCGTTGACGGTCCGTTGACCAAGGTGATCGGCAACAGCGTGAAGGTGCTGAGCTGGTATGACAACGAGTGGGGCTATTCAAACCGCGTTGTCGATCTGATCGGCTTCCTGGTTTCAAAGGGTCTGTAAATACAGCAATCAGCCGAAAGTGGACAGTGAGTAACATTCAATTCGCTGTCCACTTTTCATTGTGTACTGCTCGCCGCATCGAACTGAGAGGTGCGCTGAGGCAATGCATCGAAGATTGTATTCCGACCACTGTTCACTGCTTTTAAGGAAGGCACATTTCCATGGCGAAGCTTTCTATTCGCGACATCGATCTGACCAACAAGCGTGTATTCATCCGAGTTGATTTCAACGTGCCGCTGACTGAAGACGGCTCGACCATTACCGATGACACGCGCATTGTGGCCACGCTGCCAACTATCGTTTACGCGCTCAAGCACCGGGCGAAGGTGATTCTGGCTTCGCACCTGGGCCGCCCCAAGGGAAAACCGAATCCAAAGTATTCGTTGCGCCCGGTTGTTGACCGCCTGCGCGAACTGCTCGACAAGGAACTGGGCGATAGCGTCAACGTGGCGTTCTCGCCTGATTGCGTTGGCGACATAGCCGGCGAAATGGCGCGCCAGCTTGAGTCTGGCCAGGTGCTGCTGCTTGAAAATCTGCGCTACCACGCGGAAGAAGAGGCCAACGATCCCGAGTTCGCAAAAGCACTGGCATCGCTGGCCGAGATTTACGTGAACGACGCGTTCGGCTCCGCGCATCGCGCGCACGCATCCACTGAGGGCATTACGCACTTTCTGAAGCCTGCTGTGGCCGGCTTGCTGATGGAAAAGGAAATCACTTATCTTGGCAAAGCACTTGAAGCGCCAGAGAAGCCTTTCGTGGCCATCATCGGTGGCTCCAAGATCTCGGGCAAGATCGATGTTATCCAGAACCTACTCGACAAGGTTGACACGCTCGTCATCGTTGGCGGCATGGCGTACACATTCCAACGCGCGCTTGGCGTAGCGACGGGCAAGAGCCTGGTGGAAGAAGACAAAATCGAGCTTGCCAAAGAGACGCTTGAAAAGGCCAAGGCAAAGGGCGTCAGGCTGATGCTGCCGGTCGACAATATCCTGGCCGACAACTTTGCAGCCGACGCCAAGACACAGCCGTGGGATACCGCGAAGGACTTCCCGGCTGACTGGCAGGGACTCGACATCGGTCCAAAGTCGATAGCGGCAATCGAAGAAGTGATTTCGACTGCGCGCACGATTGTGTGGAACGGGCCTGCGGGTGTGTTCGAATTTCCGCGCTTTGCGGTGGGCACCAACGCCATTGCCAAAGCCGTAGCGGCAAACAAGGCAGCCATATCCATCATCGGCGGCGGCGACTCCGTATCCGCTATCAACCAGGCTGGCGTTGCCGGCCAGATCACGCACATCTCAACCGGCGGCGGAGCTTCACTGGAGTTCCTCGAAGGCAAAAAGCTACCCGGCGTAGAAGCCCTGAACGACAAGTAGCAACTGCGGTGCGGCGGCAGCGCCCCAAGTGCGCAGGCTGTAAATACCGACCATCAAGGCCGCACTCTGCGATAGCTGGATGCGGCCTATTACATATGCTTTCTGCCTTGGCAAAATTCCTGACGGACTCCTTTGGCTTCGAATCCGCCACATCGAAAATATAAGAACCAGCGATTTTCCGATATGAGCTAATAGCTCACATTTGAAATGCAGAGACTGCCGCGTTATGTTCTCGCTTAGCCGGACGGGAACGAGTCACTCTAACTACAGCAACCGAATAAGGAATTGCGCAAATCAGATCGAACACATAGTGTTGGCCGGTTCCTAACGTCGATGCCAGCGTGAGGACGAGGAACATTACCCCCGTGATTTGGCCCCATTTCCAATGCCGCAGGAACCAGAAAATGAGCATGGCAGTCGACGCGTGTCCCGAGGGCATTCCGTTCGAAGGGTGATCGATCGCTATGAGATGCGGAACAATATGCTTCGCTGGCCATTCGGGAAAGTGCTGGAATGCAAACACCGGACCGGATACGGGAAACAAATAATAAAAGAGTGGCAGTGCAAACAGGTTGAGCACGAATGCCCTGGCAACTTCAATTGTCTCAGCCATCGACCGCAGCCAAAGATTGGCCGCAAATGCTCCAAGAATAGCAACAGGCAATAGCTCGTAAACAATACCAGTTGTCGCCTTTAGCCAGGGGTGAGCCCACACTACCTGTGCGATTCTAAAACTGGGCTGGCCGCAAAACGAATCGATATGATAGATATACAGGTCTTCTTTCAATGGCCGAAAAGCCGAGAACCAGTGAACGAAAAGCTGCACTGAAGCGTTGAGCGGAATTGACAACGAAGTGACTACAAGAAACCACTCAGTTCGATTACGATCCCCAACAGCTACCTGCCAGTGCCAAAAGAGAAACGCGATCAGGAGTGCGGTTAACGGTAGTTCGGGATAAACCAAAAGAAACTCTGAAAGTGATTTCAAGGGCCCGCCCACAATAGGAGATTCAACTTTCCGATGATCGGGCACAGAATAGCAGGAGCGCAGACTTATGCGCGAAAAAACCAAGTCCTAAAATCTCGGCGACTGTTCCATTTTTGAACTGCGGAGGTAGAGAAGAATATGGCTTATTACACGCGGGTTCTATCGAAAGACGACGAGTTCCCTGCAGTTGAAGAGCTGGCGCAGTTGATCCGCACCCAACATCCGGACTTCAGGCTTTCAATTGAAGAAGGACGCGAGGAAGAGTGGGAGGTGCTTCTGCTTTCCAGTCTCGACGAAGTTGAGGTGGCGTTACTGGAACGCAATCCTGTGAGCGATGGATCTGTGGGGCAGGACGAAATAGCAGATTTTCTCGAAGATCTCCGCGACTGCAAACCGAACAGCGGCGTGCAATGGCTCGAGGACTATCTTTCTGAAGTAAAGACAATCTACGCGTTCCAGCATCTGCAGGGATCGGAGACGGTGGACGGCGGGAATGCCTTGCATGCGCTTCGTTCGGCGCTGTGGGAACGCGGCGACGCGATCATCCAGGCGGACGGCGAAGGGTTTACTAACGAAGAGGGTTACCACGTTGTGTGGCAGTTTGCCGACGAGGTCTCAGGGCCATGGAAGATGGGCGTGCTGCAAGATGGGGTGTGGCAGCATTTCACGATGGACCTGGGCGATCCTGAGCATCGGGAGGCGTTCCTGGAAGGCGCGGTGCCTGAAGATTTGTCTTCATCTGCTGGTTCTGGCGCCTAGATCGGTCGGCTGGGTACCTATCGGGCCTGCATGAATTTTCTCCGCTGTGCCAGCCGTCACCCGGTCAGCCGAATTCAATCCAATAAAATCGAATCAAGGAGTTCCTGAAAAAATGGCTCGTAAAGCACTGATCGCTGCCAATTGGAAGATGTATAAGACGCCGGCAGAAGCCAAGGCGTTTGTGGACGCATTTTTGCCGCTCGTTGCAGGGCACACCCGTGATGAGATCGCCTTGTTTCCCTCGCCCGTGCTGCTGCCAGCCGTGGTTGAAGCCGCCAAGGGCTCGAATGTGGCGGTGGGCGCGCAGAACATTCATTTCGCTGAAGAGGGCGCGTACACCGGCGAAACCTCTATCGGACAACTGAAGGCCGTTGGCGGAACGCATACGCTGATTGGGCACTCCGAGCGGCGGCAGTACTTTGCTGAAACAGATGAGATCGTCAACAAGAAGCTGCTTGCGGCTCTCAAACATGGTGTTTTGCCGATCGTTTGCGTGGGCGAAGTGCTGGAAGAACGCGAGTCGGGCTACACGGCCAACGTACTCAAGACGCAAGTGACCGGCGCGTTCGCAGGCATCACGCCTGAAATGGCGAAGCCAATTGTGATTGCTTACGAGCCTGTGTGGGCGATTGGAACCGGTAAGACCGCAACGCCGGAGATGGCAGCTGAAGCTCATCGCATCATCCGCGCCGAAGTGGCCAAGTTGCTGGGCGCCGGCATTGCTGAAGGCATGCGCATTCTCTACGGAGGCAGCGTGAAGCCTGACAATGCGACCGCATTGATAGGTCAAGAAGAAATCGACGGCGCGCTGGTAGGCGGAGCAAGCCTGAAGCCCGATTCCTTCGAAAGGATCGTCAAGTACTAAGGTTGGCTAGTTAGCAGGCCAGCAAGTTAGCACTAAGGAACAACGCCGCTGGGAGAGCAATCTCCATGCGGCGTTTTCTTTACTGGATTAGGTGGGGCAGCCAGCTCTTCAACTCACCAAGAACAAACTGGAAGCTGATGGCTGAAAGCTGATTTTAGAATCCCGCGATCCAGTTTTGCAGCGCGGCCGGGAAGCAGCCCAGCAGCACGACTGCCGCTGCAATTGCCACCAGGACGATGAGCGTAACTGGATGCACCTTGATTGGCGTGTCGTCGACTGCCGGCATAACGTAGGCGCGCTTGAGCACCTGCAGATAGTAGTAGAGCGACACGGCGCTCATGGCGACGGCGAGCGCAACCAGCGTGAAAGGTACAACTCCCGCTGAGACACTCAAGACCGCGGCAAACAAATTGAACTTGGCCCAGAAGCCGACCAGCGGCGGGATGCCTGCGAGTGAAAGGAAGAGAACCAGCAGCACCGCGGCAAGCAACGGATTGCGCTTGTGCAGGCCGAGGAATGCGTCGAGGCGATCGCTGCCAGTTGCACGTTCGACGACGGAGATGACTCCGAAAGCACCGACGGTGGTAAGGCCGTAAGTGAGGATGTAATAGAGGATGGCGTTCGTGCTAAGCGGCGAATACGAGAAGAACGCAACGGCGGTGAGAATGTAACCCGCGTGAGCAATGGCCGAGTACGCCAGCAGGCGTCGCACACTAATCTGCGCGAGAGCTGCTAGGTTGCCAAGCACCATGGATGCCGTGGAGAGGGTTACGAGCAGCACCATCCATGGACCGCCGAATCCTAAATGCAGTTGCTGCCCATTCGCAGCGGTATTACCTGGAATGTCGAAGACATGCACGGCGGCAGTCGCAATCCCAATCAGCAATGCGAAGCTGGCAACCTTTGACACTGAAGCGATAAATGCCGCGGCCGGCGCGGGAGCACCTTCATAGGTGTCCGGCGCCCACAGATGGAATGGCACGGCGGCCACCTTGAATCCAAGCCCCGTAACAATCAGCACTACCGACACGTCGAGCAAAGGCGTTGCCTGATACAGATCGCCGTTGTGCAACTGCAAGAGTATCTGGTGCAGATTGGTGGATCCTGTAAGGCCGTACAAATAGCTGAAGCCGAAAAGCAGGAACGCCGCCGACATGCCCCCGAAGAGGTAGTACTTCATTGCGGCTTCAGCGCTCTTTGCAGATGCCTTGGCAAACGCTGTCAGGACGTAAAGACCGAGGCTCAGTAATTCGAGGCCGATGAAAATGACCAGCAGGTCCTGCGCCGCTGCGATGATCAAACCACCTGCCGCCGCCATTAGAACTATGGCGACATACTCGCCCGCGTTGCGCGTAAAAACAGCGCCGGTAAGCAGGAGAAGCGTGAGCGCAGTGAGAACCAGGATGCCCACCTGAGCAGCGGCGATGTAACCGCCAACGCCGAGGAGGGTGAGATTGTTGCCTGCGCCGTAAGAGAGGCCCGTGCTTCCCTGCACCGACAAAGACCAGATTGCAACACCACAACCGGCGATGCCGACAATGGCTGCGACAGCAAGACGCATCTGCAGCGCGGCTTTGCGCACCACGCCCAGGTCGACAACAAGCACTAGCAGCGCGGCGATTTCGAGAACGGTTTCAGGCAACGTGACGCGGAAGAGATCTACGTAGTTCATTGTCCCCCTCCCGCAAGCAACGCCTTGACGGCCGGTTCGATGGTATCGAGAAGAATGCGCGGATAGAGGCCGACGGCGAGGCTGGTCAACGTAAGCAGCGCCACACCGGTGATTTCAGGCCAGGTGATTGCACCAAGATCGGGCCAGCCGGCCTTGGGATGCTCTTCGGCGGTTGGGAGCCGATCGCCGAAAAATGCTTTCTGAAGTGCGCGCCATGTGTACGCAACACCGATAACGATGCCGATGCCGGCGGCGACAGTCCACCAGGGCTTAGCGATCCACGCACCGATGAGTACCTGCAGTTCAGCAACGAAGCCGGAGAATCCCGGCAACCCCATGGAGGCCATTCCGGCAATGACGAATGCCCAGGCGGCAAAGGGCAATCGACGCGCAAGGTGCATCGGTTCAAGCTCAGCGAACTGACGGGTGTGAGTGCGGTCGTACACAACGCGGCCAACAATTGCGAACAGCAGGCCGGCGATGATGCCGTGTGAGAACATCTGCAGGACTGCGCCGGTGACACCGATTTGGTTGAGTGTCATGAGGCCGAGAAGCACAAAGCCCATGTGGCTGACGCTGGAGTAGCCAATGACAAATTTAAAATCGGTTTGCGCAAGCGCTACCAGTGCGCCGTAAACAATTCCTATCACGGCGAGAAGCGCAAATACATCACGCCACGATCCGATGCCGAGAAACGTCCATCCCCACGCGTCGAGCCCGTGCGGGAAGAGGCCCATGCCGACGCGCAGGCAACCGTATGCGCCAAGCTTCATGACTACGCCGGCGAGCAGCATTGACGCAGCCGTGGGCGCTGCAACGTGACCGGTAGGCGCCCAAGTGTGGAAGGGCCACATGCCCGCGAGAATGGCAAAGCCGATAAAGACCAGCGGGAAACACCACATCTGGAAGCTTACAGGCAGGCCCGCATGCGCGAGATCGATCAGGCTGGTGGAGTGGCTACCGGCAGTGGAGTAGGCGGCCAGCAATCCGATGAGCACCATAGCCGAACCGACGAACGAGTAAAGTGCGAGCTTCATGGCGCCGTACTCACGACGCGTCGAACCCCAGATGGCGATCAAAAAGTACTTGGGAACGATGGCGATTTCGTAGAAGACGAAGAGCAGGAACAGATCGAAGCTGAGAAATACGCCGTAAACGCCGCCGATAAGCGCAAGGTAGAACGCAAAGAATTCGTTGGTGCGATGTTCTACGTTCCAACTGAACAGAATGCCTGCTACGGCGGCAAGGCCAGTAAGCAGCACAAGCACGCGGCTTATGCCGTCTGCTGCTAGCAGAAAGTGAATGCCCATCGATGGCACCCAGGGCACATCCACAATTATGTTGCGGCCCTGACCGATGCCTTGAACAAATCCGCCAACTGCATGGAGAAGCCCGAGCACTGCGATGGAGAGCGCAAACCAGCGTGCGAGACCTGCCTTGCCTTTTGGCAAGAGGGCTTCAATGAGCGCCCCGGCAAACGAGAGATAGATCGTCCAGGCCAACATCTAAAATCTCCAGTGAGCCAGCAGGTTAATGACTGTCGGATTCACGCTGTCGACAATCAATTGAGGTAATAAGCCAATGAGCAGCATAAGGCCGATGATTGGCGCAAGTGCCATGCGCTCGCCGTAGTGAAGATCGGGAAAATTAACGCAATGCGGGGTCACTGGTCCAGTGAATACCTTTTGAATCACGGTAAGAATGACGGCTGCGGTAATCAGCAAGCCGAGAACGGAGACTGTTGCCGCGACCCAGGCCAGCGGAAACACACCGCGGAAGATGAGGAACTCGCCAACGAACCCGTTGAGGCCGGGCAGGCCGAGCGATGAGAACAGCGCGATTCCCATAAGACCGGCGAACACTGGCGCCGGCTTGCGCAAACCGCCAAAGTCATCGATGCCGCGATGGCCGCCGGTTCGCATTTGAATCATGGCGATGAACCAGAAGAGCGCAGCAGCGGTAATGCCGTGATTGAACATCTGCAAAATGACGCCGTTGAGCGCGGCGGCCTGACTGGCTTGCGCGGCGTGGCTTGCGGCTGGAACTGCAAGCGCAAAAATTCCGAGCAGACAATAGCCAAGGTGGTTAACAGAGGAATAGGCGAAGACGCGTTTTAAATCTTTTTGTGCTGCTGCGGCCCATGCACCCATCACTACGGTAGTGGCCGCAAGCACAAGCAGCGGCGTGCGAATCTGCGCTATCTGATGACCGAAGAGCGGCAGCGCGATACGTATCAGGCCGTAGACGCCCATCTTTGACATGGCCCCTGTAAGCAGCATTGTCACGGGCGACGGCGCCTCAGCATAAGCCTCGGGCAGCCAGGTGTGGAACGGCATGAGCGGAACTTTTACAGCGAAGCCAGCCAGCACGCCGATTGCAAGCCACATTGTTACCGGACCGAGATGCGCAGTGACCATTTGCTCAAGCGCGCCGGTGGATGCGAGCTGCGCGAGTTCAATGAAGTTCATGCTGCCGGTGGAAAGAAACACTCCAAGGAAGCTGACAAGCAACGCGACTGATCCGGCCATGGTGTAAACGAAAAATTGCGTAGCCGCCGGACCACGCCGCTGGCCGCCCCAGAGCTTGATCAGAAAAAACGCCGGGATCAGGCTGAGCTCCCAATACATGAACCAGTGGAAAAAATTGAGCGCGGTAAAGGAGCCAAACAATCCGGATTCAAGGACGAGTACAAGGCAGAAAAAGAGGCCCGGATTGTGATGCTCGCGCTGTACTGCGTCAATCGACATGAGCGTGACGATGGCGGAGAGCACCAGCATCAGCGCTCCTAGTCCGTCAACGCCGAGGTGATATTCGATACCGAGCGATGGAGCCCATGCCGCATGTTCGACCATGCCGATGGATCCATCGATGGGCAGCCGCACCCAGATAAGTATGGCGACCGCCAGGCTAGCGAGAGCAGTGACGAGCGCCACGAAGCGCGCGTGCTTGCCTGAGAAAAGCGCAATCGCCGCGCCGACAAGCGGCAGCACGGTAAGGAGCGTAAGGATCGGGAATCCGGTCGTTAACTCGTTCATGGCCGGCTGCTCCAGAAAAGAATCAGCACCAGGGCCACGACGGCGAGGGCCAGGATTCTGAGATAGTTTTGAACGGCTCCGGACTGAATGCTTGCCAGCAGGCCTCCGCTGGTGGATATCTCTTCGCAGCCTTTGTCGAACGTTCCGTCAACGATGTCGGCGTCGAAGAAGCGATTGAACTGAGCGAACAGGCCGAAGAGCCAGGTGACTGCGGCTACTGCCCCGCCCCACACACGGCGATCGAACCAATCTGCGACGCGCGCCCACCATGCATAAAATGCAATGACTGTGACACCGTATAGTTCATCGACGTAGAACTTGTTTTGAAGAACGACCCAGACATGAGGTATGGCCGCCTGGAGCGTATCGGGAGCGTCGGGGTCAGGTGACTTGTTGCCATAGAGCGCCCAACCTAGTCCGATGCCCACAATAACGATGATGCATGATGTAAGCAGGAGCATCAGCCATGCCGGTTCGGCAAAGGCATGCAGATCAACTTCTGAAGCCCGGTTGTCGAGGAACGCGCGGAACCATGGCCATGCGGGCGTGCCGATTGCGCCGAGCGTGACAGCGAAGAAAGCCAGAATCGCGAGAGGTGTCGTCATCACTCGCGGGCTTTCGTGTGCGTGTCCATGCCCGCGCCATTGACCGAAGAACACGTAGCTGACCTGCCGTGTCATGTAGAAGGCCGTAAGCACCGCACCAAAGACAAGCATGTAATAGGGCGCATGTGAAATCGACCAGCCATGGGCCGACTCCAGAATCGCATCCTTGCTCCAGAAGCCGGAGAAGAAGATTGGTACTCCGCAGAGTGCCAGCATGCCGATGCCATAGGTTGCAAAGGTAAGCGGCATATAGGATTTCAGTCCACCCATGTGCCGGATGTCCTGCTCCTCGTGGCAGCCATGGATGACCGAGCCCGCGCCCATGAACAGGAGGGCCTTGAAAAATGCGTGCGTGATGAGGTGGAAAATACCCACCGCCACTCCGCCCATGCCGAGGCCGGCCATCATGTAACCGAGTTGCGAAACGGTGGAGTAGGCGAGGATGCGCTTGATGTCATTCTGGGCGACGGCGATGAGGGCGGCGAATACCGCGGTGGATGCACCGACCCACGTAACAACCGTGAGAGACGTCGTCACACCACCAGTAAGCGCCCCGGCCTGCATGAGGGGATAGACACGGGCGATCAGATATACACCGGCAGCAACCATGGTGGCCGCATGAATCAGCGCGGAGACAGGCGTGGGGCCTTCCATGGCATCCGGCAGCCAGACATGCAGGGGAAGCTGACCACTCTTGCCAGCGGCTCCGGCGAAGATGAGCAAGCCTATCGCGCCTGCTGCGGAAAGTCCGAGAGCAGCATGTTGAGTGAGCAGGCTGGCGAGCGAGAGAGGCTCCAGCGATCCTGCGCCGTGATTGTAGAAAAGCAGCGTACCAGTCTGAGCGAAAAGCCAGACGATGCCAAGCAGGAAGAAGATGTCGCCCACCCGCGTAGTGAGGAACGCCTTCTTTGCGGCTGCCGCGGCCGAAGGCTTGTGATACCAGAAGCCAATAAGCAGATACGAAGTGAGTCCTACCAGTTCCCAGCACATGAACAGCAGCAGAATGCTGTTGGAGATAACGACGCCGAGCATGGCTCCCGCAAAGAGAGAGAGGAAGCAGAAGAAGCGGGTGAAATTCTCATCGTGAGCCATGTAGCCGGTGGAGTAAATAAATATCAGCAGACCTACGAGGCTGACCATCACCAGCATCACGGCAGACAGCGGATCGAGAACCCAGCCAAGATCAACCGCGGACGAGCCGAAGCGTATCCACGTAAAGTTTAAAGATTCACGAACAGCGTTGCCTGCGAGCCAGCCAGAGAGCACATGCGAGAACGCCGCGATGGACAATAGTAGCGAAACGCAGAGCGAGCTGATGGAGAGTGTTGCCGCCGCCTGACGGCGAGATTGCTTCATTAGAGCGATGCAGCCGGATGCCACGATGGGCAGCGCGGGAATCAGCCACAGAATTCCCGTGATGGCCGAGGCCGTAGTTTGCGGAGTGAACGAACTGACTTCCTGTATCAAGGTCACCCCTTCATCCTGTTGATCTTGTCGAGTTCCGTGGTGTGGGTGTGTCGATAGATAGCAATAACCAAGCCCAGGCCCACAGCGGCTTCAGCAGCGGCAACAGCGATGGAGAAGATGGCAAACATCATGCCGGTGAGTGCTTCAGGATGCGGTCCGTAGCGCCAGAAAGCGATGAAGTTGAGGTTCGCTGAGTTCAGCATCAACTCAATGCCGATGAGAACCATAATGGCGTTGCGTCGAACCAGCGCACCAGCAAGGCCGATGGCGAACATGAGCGCTGCAACCAGAAGATACCCGCCGAGAGGCGTCACTCGGAACCGCCTTTCTCATGCATGGCCACGATGACAGCGCCAACGGTCGCTGCCGTAAGCAGAAGGGCCAAGATTTCAAGCGGTAGTACGTAGGAACCGACAAGGGCCACGCCAATGTCGTGCACAGTCACATGCGGGACCGCAGCCAGTTGCGGAATGGCGTTCACGCTGTTGATGACGGCCCAACCCATGACAGCGAAAACCGCGGAAGCAATCGCGACGCCAGTGAGCCAGGTCGGACTGAAGACTCCGTCCTTGGGCACGTCAGAACCGCGCGTGAGCAGAATGGCAAACACGATGAGGATGGCAACCGCGCCAATGTAAACCAGAATCTGCACAAAGCCCGCGAACTGCGCATCAAGCGAAAGAAAGAGCAGAGCAATGCCGCCAAACGCAATGGTGACCGCAAGGGCGCAGTGGACCAGATTCTTAAGCAGCACGGCCGCCAGGCCGCCGGCCACTGTGATCGCAGCGATGAGATAGAAGATCACGGTCATGATTGGATTCTCCTATTCAGCATAGCGGTATCTCCTGGGACCGAAGTGCTTGCGCACCATCGCGACGCGGCCCATGATGACGTAAGCGGCAAGCAGAATGACGGAACAGACGATCCAGCGCAGCAGCCCCTGACCCATAAATCGCCACAGCGCTGTGACAAATAAATCGAGCAGCGTGAAGGGCAGCACAAACTTCCAGGCAAAGTTCATCAACTGGTCTTGGCGCAGGCGAGGCAGCGTTCCACGCATCCAGATGAAAACGAAGATCGACATCATCAACTTTGAGAAGAACCAGAACCACGACGGCATAAAGGTAAGGAACGAGAGCGGCGCAGACCATCCGCCGAGAAAGAGCGTAGTGCCGAGCCCGGAGATGGAGAGCATGGCGAGATATTCGCCGAGAAAGAAGAGAGCGAACTTAAAGCCGGAATACTCGGTGTGGTAGCCGGCAACCAACTCAGATTCACCTTCGGGCAGATCGAACGGCGAGCGATTGGTCTCGGCTGTTGCCGCAATAGCGTACATCACAAATCCGGCCAGTCCCCACGGAGTAAAGATGTACCAGTGCGGAAAAATGCCTGTGTACTGGTTCTGGGCTTCAACAATCTTGGTGAGCGAGAGCGAGCCGGTGATCATGACGACGGCGACGCTCGACAACAGCAGCACCACTTCATAGCTGATCATCTGGGCCACGGCGCGCATGGCTCCAAGGAGCGAATACTTGTTGCGGCTGGACCAGCCGGCCATGAAGACCGACACTTCAGTTGAAGCGCCCATAGCAAAGAAGAACAAGAGGCCCGCATCCATATCGACCAGCACCATATTGCGGCCGACGGGCAACACCGCGAAGCCCATGAATACTGCAACCACCAGGCCGACCGGAGCGAGAAAGTGCACGGGGCCGTTGGCTGTGGAAGGGACAACGTCTTCTTTGGTAAGCGATTTGATAGCGTCGGCAATTGGCTGCATAAAGCCGAACGGACCAACGCGATTCGGTCCAAGGCGATTTTGAATGCGGCCTAGGCCTTTGCGCTCAAAGACTGTGGTGAGCGCGAAGATTGCTGGAAAAACGCATACGATGCCGATGACGCCAAGGAGAACTGCGGCCGGCTGCTGCAGTGCAAGAGGAAGAAAAGATACAAGCCAGTGTTGAAGCAGAACGAAGATCTGGTCCGCTTTGTCGATCATGGGCTAGTCTTGTCCTCCCTCGGGCTTGGCTTGCGTTGGGGGAGCAGGCGCAGCGTTTTTTGTCGCAGCATCGGCAGCGGCTTTGGCGGCGGCAGCTTCAGCGGCTTTGGCTTTGGCTTCAACCTTAGCCTTTTCCTCGGCGAGACGCGCGTCTACTTCCGAAGCTTCCGTCGGATGAATTTCGTGATAGTACTCGTTTGATTTCGCCAGTTGCTCACGATCGAGAAGTAGACCGCCAAAACGATCGTCCGTGGCTAATTCAAATTGCGTGTCCATCTTGATGGCTTCAAACGGGCAGACTTCAACGCAAATCTGGCAGCTCATGCAAACAGAAATGTCTATATCGAAGCGCGTTGGATAAAACTGCTGCTTGCCAACGTAGTCAGGCTTCTTGTCCTTGCTCTTGTCGATGTAAATACATTTCGGTGGGCACTCCTTCTCGCAGATCTGGCATGCGACGCAGCGAAGGCCCGACTCCCAGTTTTCAGTGTCATAAACAAGGAACGGAAAGACGCGCGCATTCTCGGCTGGAGCAATCCGCTCTTCGGGATACTCGACGGTCGTAAGCCGTTCTTTGGAGACAAAGCTGCCGGCAAAATTCTTTGCCGTCTCCGCCATGCCCTTCAGTATTCCTTCACCCAGCAATGCAATATCCTCCGAAAAGCAGCTTTTAGCTGCAAACCTATCTGTCTACTTCTCCCAGAACAATATCCACGCTTCCAAAAATGACAACTACGTCTGCGACGCTTTCGCCCAGACACATGTCTTCAAGAACCGTGAGGTTAATCAAGCTTGGCGGCCGCACACGATAGCGATAAGGATTCGGCGTGCCGTCGCTGATGAGATAGAAACCGAGTTCGCCCTTCGGCGCTTCAATGCGTCCGTAAGCCTCGCCCGGCTTGGGACGAAAGCCACGAATCTTTGCCTTTGGATCCATAATCGGTCCGGCGGGAATATCTTTGAGCGCTTGTTCCAGGATGGTTACCGACTCGCGCATTTCAAGCACGCGCACCATGTAACGGTCATAGACATCGCCATGATCGCCAAGCGGCACGCGGAATTTGAAGCGGTCGTAAATGCCATAGTGGTCGACCTTGCGAATATCGTAATCGACACCCGACGCGCGCAGCATGGGTCCGCTGACGCCGGCATTGATGGCTAGTTCGGGCTTCAACTTGCCAATGCCCTGGCAGCGGGCCATCAAAATTTCATTCGTGCTGAGTAATGCTTCAAACTCGTCAATAAATCCCGGCAAGCCAGCGACGATTTTGCGCGCGCTGTCGAGGTGGGCCGCTGACATATCGACGCGGCAGCCACCGAAGCGCATGTAGTTGCACATCATGCGCGAACCGGTCAGCTGCTCGAACAGGTCGAGGATTTTCTCGCGCTCACGAAATGCGTACATCAGCGGAGTACCGCTGGCGCCCATCTCCTGCGTGAGGAAACCGATGGTAGAGGCGTGATTCTGAATGCGCGTGAGTTCAGCAAGAATGACGCGAATGTACTCTGCCCGTTCAGGGACTTGCTGGCCGACCAGCTTTTCAACCGCGAGCGCGTAGGCCCAGTTGTTGGTAAGCGAGCAGAAATAATCAAGCCGGTCCGTATAAGGCATCGAGGCCAGATACGATGTGCCTTCGGCAATCTTTTCGTGGTTGCGATGCAGGTAGCCAAAGACGGGCTTGAGGCGAATCACGCGTTCACCGTCGAGCGCCACGTCCATGCGAAACACACCGTGCGTAGACGGATGATGGGGACCCATCGCTACTTCAAGCAATTCGCCTTCGCCGTCGGGCTCGATGATGGGAGGACGGTTCCAGCCTTCAACGCGATCTGGATGTGCAATGGAAGGAGTCATCTGGTTTCCGCTCCTTCCTGAATTGAGGCAGATTCCGATGCCGCATGCTGTTTTGCGCGCTCAAGCACCTGATCATGCGGGGTTGGCTCGTACTCGAAATCGTCAGGCTCAACGTAGTCTTTGCGCATTGGGTGGTCTTTGAACTCGTCCCACATCAGCAGGCGGCGCAGATCGGGATGGCCCGTAAAGACCACGCCGTACAGATCGAAAACTTCGCGCTCTTGCAATTCTGCTCCACGCCAAATGGGCGTGAGCGATGGCATCTCAACCTGGTCAGTGCGGTTTACCGTTCGCATGCGAAGAACGACGGGGCCATGCTTTTTGGCGACCGAGAAAAGATGATAGACAGTCTCAAGGTAGCCGGGTTCGACGCGCTTGCGAGTCTCATCCACCGTTTCCTCAACCTGCTGCTCGACACCATCGACGGTCTTGGTAACGGTGCGCGTTACTTTTACTTTTTCGCTGATTTCCTTGTCGAGATAATCGACGCCGGTCACGTTTGAGAGGTAATCGAGAGCCAGTTCCGTGTCGTCGCGCAGAAACTGCGCTACCTGGAGCGCATGGCTTTGAGCGATCAGTAGCGAGTGCTGGCCGCTCACGCTGGGATTGGAAATGATGTCCACTCCAGCGCCGGGCACGGCTGCTTCAATCGCCGCCTTGATTTCTTCTACCGTTTTCATCAGCGGATTATCACCGGTATAGGCCATACGCCTGAGTTGGAGGTTGGTTCAAGATCGTGTGCGCCTTGCTCAGGAACTGGGAACTCGCCCTGCGCTTCAGGATTAAGGTGGCGCGGACGTTTCTCGCCGGTGAGGGGCTGGCCGTCAATCTTCTTCTGCAACGTCATGAATGCCTGGATCAGCGCCTCAGGCCGCGGCGGGCAACCGGGAATGTGAACGTCGACGGGAATGTAGCGATCGATGCCCTTGAGAACGTTGTAGCCCTGCTTGAACGGCCCGCCGGAGATGGCGCATGCGCCCATCGCGATAACGTAGCGGGGCTCGGCCATCTGGTTGTACAGTCGAACCACCTGGGGAGCCATCTTCTTGGTCACCGTGCCGGAGATAATCATCAGGTCGGCCTGGCGCGGAGAAGGACGAAACACTTCAGCGCCAAAACGAGCCAAATCGTAGCGCGCCATCGTAGTAGCGATCATTTCAATGGCGCAACAGGCCAGGCCAAACTGCATGGGCCAAACCGAGTTTTTGCGGCCCCAGTTATACAGCTCTTCGATGGTCGTGACGAAGACTCCCTGCTTGCCCAGTTCGATCTTCAATTGTTGATCAACTGCCATCGGTCGCACAGCTCCTTCGGTTCTACCTACCTGCCCTGATTTACTTCGCCGCTTCGAAAAATCACGTTGCCGTTATGCCCAGGTAAGAACACCTTTGGCCCAGGCCCACGCTAATCCTTCAATCAGCATCAACACAAAAATCAGCATGGATACGCAAGCCGCTACGCCTAAGCCGGTAAACGCTACCGCGAAGGGCAGCAGGAAGACGGCTTCAACATCAAAAATGAGAAAAATAATGGCGTACAAGTAGTAGGCCGAACGGAACTGTACCCAGGCATCGCCCTTTGAAACCAAGCCGCACTCATAAATGGCATTCTTGATTGGATTCGGTTTGGCGGGCGAGAAAACCCTTGCCCAGAGCCACGCCATTCCCAAAGGAGCCAACCCGAAGCCCAGCGCCGCCAGAAATAAGACCACCAATGAAAAATAGGGATTTGATGCCATTTTAGAAACAAAATCCTTCTCCTTTAACGTACCAGTTTTGGGGTAGTTTTGGCGAAGATGTTGACCCCTTCAAACGCTGTTCAATTGAGGTTTCCAGCGCTTCATCCCACGCTATGAACCGTTGGCTAGTTACGAGGGCTTGAAGCTCGGATTTGTGGAGATTTGCTGCTCCGGCCGTTCGGTACGGCGGGAGAGGCGCCGGATTGGTCGGGGCTCTAAGATACTTTCTAACTTTTGTGCACTTCTGCCAGGTGAAGCCTGAACTGATCGGCGAACCACACGAGATTTTCTCCAGAAGAAGTAATCCATCGTTGGTGCAGGGCCATTTCTTTTCCGCAGGTAGAGCATCTCGCAGCCGCGGGGTAATCGTCCATATCGTGAATGATGGTCAAATCCGGCTTCTCTACCATAGGCAAAGTGTACCCATCCACAAGCCGCTGGCTGAGCCATTTTGCACTACGGGCGCTTCAGCGCGAATCGCACAAAATGGAACGCAGTTCAGCCTTGCGGCCGCTCCACGAGCTTGTCATACAAACCGCCGACAATGGCACCCACGGTAAGTGTTGTCAATACTGTGTAACCCGTTTCGATCACGAGGAAATCATGAGGCAGTCTTGGAATGCCATACAACCCCATTGTGATCACAGCTCCGCAGAGCAGCGCGGACATCAGGACTCCGTGAAGCACGCCTTTGCGATGGCACACCGCAAGAAGCCACGCGACCCCGTAGGCAAAGAGAAGACAGACAGCCAGACTGAGCAGCAAATACAACCCAACTATTTGTTTAACTTCAGCGGGATTGAGTCCGGTGGCGTTCAGCCATCGCGTGCGGAATAGAAATTGCGAATGCCAGATGGCTCCCAGGTACCAGGCTGCAAACGCCGCCAGAATAACGGGAAGGTGATAGATTTGTTTGGTTCTCACCTTCGCTTCGACTGGCATGTAAGGTCCTGCTTGTATGGCCTGAGACAGGCATGCCTGGTCGCAATTCGAGCGTTCAGGCCATCGCGAACAGTCGCACAAACGCACATCCGGTCTTCCATCTATTCCCGTCGAAACAGCATGGCGGGCATCAATGCTGACGACGCCTGATCGCTGGTTTTCAGGGCATGAGACGAGCCGGCTGCCGGAAAATCGCCGGTAAATCTCATGTCGCCAGAGTGCAAGTGGAAGCAGAATCAGGGATGTACCGATAATCCAGAACAGGAGCCAAAAGAGTATGAGCATGGCCCACCTTCTTCTTCTTGCCTGGATTCTGAGCCTGTTGCCGAAGTCCTTCAGTGATTTCCATCACTAACGCAGATGGGTTTACCGTCTTCCACCCACGACCTGCCGAAGCGCGAATCGCTCCAGACAATCCACAACGATGTGGACATCCCGGCCAGCAGCATGGCCGCCGCATCCCTTCGACATGCCGCCGGACTCTCTCTTCCTTCTTGGCAGAGAAAGTCCGGCACAGAACTACTCGTTTCGCGGGAGCTCGACGATAAACAGCTCTCGAACGTGATTGCGGCCTCTAGTCGTCGTCCTTGACTGTCTTTTTGGGACGCGAGGTGAGCATGGCCGGAACCGGCTTATTGCCCATCGCATCCTTCCACAGGATGGCGTTGAGTTTCTCGGTCGGCTGGTTGTCCTCCTGGGTAAAGTCCATCTTCGAACTCTCGCGTGCACCGACGGTCTTTTTGGTGTTTGCCGTGTAGATCAGTCCGTTGTCACGGTTGGAATAGTCCGCCGTATAGGGCGCCTGATCGCCAGGGCCGGTGAACAGGCTCGAAATGACGGAACAGAACGCGTCGTCGTTGTTCATCGGCGGCAGACCGAGGGCAACTTCCATGGTGCGGACCATGCTGACCGTGGAATAGAAACGGCTGTCGACGTACGGGCCGCCATTGGCAGCACGCGGCGAATACTTGCTGACCACAAATCCAATGCTCCGGTGCGCGTCGACATGGTCGCCACCGTTCTGCGCGTCGTCTTCAAGAATAAAAAATGCGGTGTCATCCCAATAGGGGGAGTGGGAGATGGCCTCAATGGCGCGGCCAACGGCTAGGTCGTTGTCGGCAACGGAGGCCTTGGGAGTGGGGCTCCCCGGCGTAGTACCTGCGGTGTGGTCATTTGGAAAGCGCAACTGCATAAAGCTGGGCATGGTGTCCTGACCGCGCTCGCGTTCGGCGATCCAGCCCTTCAAGTGATGCTCGAAGATTGCGAATCTAACCTGATCAGGAACAAGGAGATTGAAGTCAGGGTATTCAGGAGCGAAATGGCCGACAAGCTCGGGCTTGGTGGGTGTGTTGGAAGCGATGAGCGGAATGGCCCAGGGCCACTTATTGACGCCGCCGCCCCACTCCGCGGGGATTGTCTCACCGGGTTTGATCGCCGGATGATTGCAGGTTTCGCCTTCGAGCATCGGGCCCTGCTGCGGGTTTGCGGTCTTCTTTGCGTCGCAGAACTTGGTGGAGATGAACTCGGCAAAGTGATAGTAGGTTTTGCCGTGCGCGGCAAGATTGCCCCAGAGATAGCCGCTGTGCGGCTCATTAACGTCTGGGATGTTCTGAAACAGCGGGTAGCCGTCAGCTACGACACCTTCAAAGTCATAGCTGCGCTGCGAGCCTCGATAGTTCTGCTGCCAGGTTTTCTCAAGATAATCGGTCCCAATGGCGGCGTTTGACCAGACGTGGCCGTCGCCAGAAACTTCGCCGGAATCAAAGAAGTTGTCGAGCACGCCGAATTGCAGCGCCAGCTTGTGCAAGTTGGGAGTGATGGATTGGCCGTACATGGTCAGACTTGGATCGCCGTTGCCGACGGGCATTCCGTTGAGGCTTAGATCGCCGAGGATCTGATCGTAGGTGCGATTTTCTTTAATGATGTAGATGACGTGCTTGATGTGGTTCTGCGCGCCACCTGCATACGAGATTGTCTCGGCAGCAGCTTTCATGCGGTTGGATGCAACGACGGTCGAGGTCCACTGAGAAAGCTTGCTGGTAATTTCTGACTCGCTGATCGTGGCGAGCGAACCATAAAGAAGGGTGGCGATGTAAGTACGGTCAGCTTCGCGCGAGGCCGGCGCAGTTTCTACCGGATGTTGAGGGAAATTATTTGGGCCGGTTCCCTTCCCCTTATCTGTTGCGACGTAGAGCTTGCCGCCGAAAGCTGCCATGGAAATCGGCATCCACTCGGTTGGTACAAAGCCGTCAGGCTCGACCATGCCCTCTTTGGAGGCTTTCGACGTGAGCTTGCGCGTACCGATAACGGCGACTGCATCGCTGCCCATGTTCGCAACGTATAGCCGCGATCCATCGCTATTTACGGCGAGCGCTACGGGCTCTGCGCCGAAATAACTTTGCCCCGGCAAGCGTGTATCGAAGTAGCCCTTGACGGCGAATTGGCCCTGACCGACACTAATCGCAGCCACTGCGTCGCGATTGGAGAGCGCCACATACAGAGTCTTTCCGTCGGGCGAGAAGGCGAAGGCGCTGGGATGCGTGCCAGGAGCGACGGGACTGGTGGGCTTGAGGAGTGTGAGTTTGCGACCGATAGTTTGCTTGGCGAGATCGAGTTCGACAATCTCAGATGAATTCCACAGCGCAACAAATGCGCGCGAGCTGCTCTTAGGAACCGCCAGCGCGACCGGATAAGTAGACGGAACCGCGTCGCTCTCGGAGAGATCAAAGCGTTTCTTGATCGCGCCGGTTGTGGGATCGACGAGGATCACGTCATCAGAAAGATTCTCTGCCACCAGCAGCATTTCAGATCCGGGCGTGCCGACCAACGCAATTGCCGCAGGATAAGGCAGCCCCTTATCGCCTTCTTTCTCACCGATAAGCAGGGTCTTGCGCCCCGGCGCCAGTTGCTGCAACGGCAGCGAAATCATCCGCTCAGGTGCGACGCGGCCATCTGCAAAGCTATACACGAGAATGCCGCTGCCGACGCCGTTCTTGACGCCGCCAAGCGGATTGCTAAGCGACGCGATGCTGGCATAGATGTGCTTGCCATCCCGGCTGAACGCCAGGCCGGAGTAGAGCGTTTGCTTCGATGCTTTGGCGATGGTGCGGCTGTCAGGAAAATCAGCGATCACACCGGTCTTCGTGTCCAGCACGGCGAGCGACTGTTCGTAATTCGATTCGAACGTTCCATAGCCGGCATTGACGGTCACTACATAGCGATGATCGGGCGAGATGGCCATTGAAATTGGCAGGCTATTCAGTCGCTGGGGATGACCAGGGATTTCCCCAATCAGCTGCTTGCTCGATGGCAAATCGATGGTCTGCGAGGAGATTGCGATGGGTATAAGAAAAAGTGCGGTGACGAAAATTGCAAGCTGAGTCTTTCGATTCATAACTTCTCCTCACTGTAAACATCACGTGCACTTCGAAACTGCAGCGCAAACGCTGCGCCTGTTCAAGAGAGGATTGTACATGCAAGTTATGAACGCAAATATGCAGAGCATCACACCGGCCCAGTGGCATAGTGCTGAAAGATCGCCGCTTTTGCTGCGCTCCCCGGCCCGTTGCAGGCCGGGAAGTGCAAACTCAATTTCACCGAGATTTAACCAGGTTACGGATAGATGCCGCGAATCTTCACCGCTTCAGATACGCGACCGATGCCGAGCATATTGGCAGCGATGCGCATAGGCACATTTCTATCGAGGTGGATCTTGAGTACATCGCGGAATGACGTCTTCATAACGCGCTCGAGGCGGTTGTAAATGTCTTGCGCCTCCCAAAACAAATGCTGCTCGTCCTGGACCCATTCGAAGTACGAGACGGTGACTCCGCCGGCATTGCACAGAATGTCAGGAATCACGAACGCACCTTTCCTCTCGAGGATGCGATCGGCGGCAGGAGTAAGAGGCCCGTTGGCAGCTTCAGCAATGATGCGCGCGCGCACTGAGGCGGCGTTGTCCTCGCGAACGGTGTTTTCGAGCGCCGCAGGCACCAGGATGTCACAGTCCATTGCCAACAGTTCAGCCGGGGAAATGGGCTCGCTTTCCGGGAAGCCTTCCACATGTCCGCATAGAACTTTCATGTGAATCAGCTCAGTAATATTCAGTCCATTGCGGTTGTAAACGCAGCCGCTTGAATCACTGACGGCAATGACCTTCGCACCGGCGTCGTGCAACAACTGCGCCGCGATGGAACCCGCATTGCCAAAGCCCTGCACGGCCACGGTCGCCCCCTTGAGCGGGATATGGATGTACTCGCAGGCGCACTCAATGGTGTAGAAGACGCCGCGCCCGGTTGCTTCGTTGCGGCCAAGCGATCCACCCAGGCAGATGGGTTTGCCAGTAACAACACCAGGAACCGCATAGCCCTTGGTCATGCTGTAGGTATCCATGATCCAGGCCATGGTTTGCGGATTGGTGTACACGTCCGGCGCAGGAATGTCCTGCTCGGGCCCAATGATGGGGAGAATGGCGCTGGTGTAGCGGCGCGTCATCCTTTCAAGTTCACCCCGAGACATGTGCTTCGGGTCGCAGGTGATTCCGCCTTTAGCTCCGCCGAATGGGATATTCACGACTGCGCATTTCCACGTCATCCACGTGGCGAGCGCCTTCACCTCATCCAATGTGACCTGTGGGTGATAACGAATGCCGCCTTTGGCCGGTCCGCGCACTGAGCTGTGCTGTACTCGATAGGCCTCAAAGCGATGAATGTGCCCGTCATCCATGCGGACTGGCACTGTAACCATCAGGATGCGCTCGGGATACTTAATCATCTCCCTGGTATCCTGATCGAGTCCTAACGCATTTGCTGATGTGTCGAAATTTTCCAGGGCAACATCGTAGGCGTTCTCTGGTTTCAAAGTTGTTAGCATCCTATTACCCTCCTTACCTGAACCGGGTTTCGGAACAAACAACGTCTCGGCCGCGGGTCAGGCGACACTCGTTTCATGCAGATCTGCAGTTGGCTGCGCTGCATCCTGCGACCTATACACCGGGAGCAGCCACTTCCGGTAAGTGCTCAGGCGGCCGCGCGTCGCATCGAAGTAACTTCGCTGCAACTGGCGCACTATTGGACCGATGGCCGCATCCTTTACCGGGCGATGGTCAACGCGCACGATGGGTGCAATGCCAACCGCCGTCCCAGTGAGAAAGAGTTCGTCGCAAATGTAGAGTTCACTGCGATCGATGGAGCGCTCGACAACCTGCAGGCCCAGTTCGCGCCGGGCAAGTTCCATGATGGTGTCGCGCGTAATGCCTTCCAGAACGTTGTCTGTAGTGGGCGGCGTGATGAGTTTGCCTTTGCGCACCATAAAGAGGTTGCAGGTGGCGCCTTCAGCAACATGGCCGTTCTCATTGAGGAAGATGGCCTCGTCGAATCCGCTCTGCCGCACCTCATCGCTGGCCAATGCGCTGTTCACGTAGGCTCCGCAGATTTTTGCGCGCGCCGGAATGGCATTGTCTTCAATCCGCCGCCACGAGCTGACGCCGGCATGGATTCCCTTGTCGACATGCAGGTATTCGCCGAAGGGCATACCGATAATCGCCCACTCGTCCTGATCGTCCATTGCTACGCCAACCCGCTGGGCTGACTTGAAGGCGATGGGGCGAATGTACACGTTGGTGCGAAATTCGTTGCGTCGCAGGATCTCTGCGGTAATGCGACAAAGCTCTTGCGGAGATGCTGAGACGTTGATGCGCAGAATGCCGCAGTTCTGCTTCCACCGCTCGTAGTGCTCAAGGGCACGAAGTATGAAAAGCTCCTGGGAAAGATCGTCCCAGTGGGCGCGAATGCCTTCAAATACGCCGGTACCGTAATGCAGGGCATGGGTGAGAATGCCTACGTGAGCCTCACGCAGCGGCATGAACCTGCCGCCAAAATATACGATCGAATTCTGATCGGCATCAGCTTTCACGTCAAACCTCCTGGTGCGAATTCTTGAATAATTCTCTGCCACGCTGAAGAGCGCGTTCATCAAGCACAAACCATTTTGTGTTCTTAACCAGGCGTCGCAGTGCTGCGTCTATGCTGGATTGCGGCAAGCCGTCAGCGATCTCAAGCAGCGCGCCGAGCATAACCATGTTGCACGCGCGGGCACTGCCCAGTTCATGTGCGATCTGAGTAAAAGGAAGCGCAAGCACATGGACGTCGTTACGCACGCAATCGGCCGGGAACGTGTCGCCGTTGTAGATGATCCAGCCGCCGGGGCGAACGCTTTTATCGAACTTGCGCAGCGACGGCTCGTTCATGGCCACAAGAATATTTGGCGCAGTTACCAGCGGCGAATCAATTGTCTCGTCCGACAGACGCACATGGCAGTTTGAAGTGCCGGAGCGCATCTCAGGTCCATAAGACGGCAGCCATGAAACTTCAAGGCCAGCTTCGAGCCCGGCCTCGGCCAGTACTTCACCAAGCAGCAGCACGCCTTGCCCTCCGAAGCCCGCAACGCGAACGTGAAGGTCGATGGGCTTCGTGGCTTTGTTAGCGGCGGATGACGCTTCGGCAGAATCGTCGTGAACGATGTCGAGTATAGCGCGGATCGCTTCGAGCGAAGGTGGTTCCGGCGGAAGCCTGCGCGGCAGAGCCTCCTTTGTTCGATCGCAAAAGACGCCGAGTGGATAGGTCTTTTCCATCACGTCGCGCACCCAATGCTGCGAATCGACAGCAGACATCTTCCAGATGGTTGGGCACGGTGAAAGCACTTCAATCAGCGAAAATCCTAATCCCTTGACCTGATTTTCAACCGCGCGATGAATGGCGCGATTGGCCTGCGCGATCTGTTTGTTGTCGCCAAGGCCCACGCGCTCAATGTACACAGGCCCCTGCAACGTTGCCAGCAATTCGCTTACATGCAGCGGGTAGCCCTCGGTTGTAGCGCTGCGCCCCTCGGGCGTGGTTGTGCTGGTTTGACCGATGAGCGTGGTTGGCGCGGCCTGTCCGCCGGTCATGCTGTAGATAGCATTATTGACAAAAATTATTGTGATGTTCTCGCCGCGATTAGCAGCATGCAGAATTTCAGCGGAACCGATTGCGGACAAGTCGCCGTCGCCTTGATATCCGATGACAATGCCCGCAGGCCGGCTGCGCTTCATGGCCGTGGCGACCGCGGGACAGCGGCCGTGCGCGGCCTGCACATTGCCCACGTCGAAGTAGTAATAAGTAAAAACCGAACAGCCGACTGGGCCAACGAGAATTGTCCTGTCCTGAATGCCGAGTTCGTCAATTGCGCGAGCCAGCAGCTTATGCACAATGCCGTGACCGCATCCGGGACAAAAGTGCGTCTGATGCTGAAGCTCGGGCTTGCGATCGTAGCGCTCGTAAAAGGATTTCGCCCGGCCGTGGACTACCGTGTACTCAGAAACCTGTTCGCTAGACATTGGCCATGCGCTCCTCTTCGATGTTGACTGCGGGTTCTGTGATCGGCGCTATCGAATAGCGTTTCGCCAAGTTACGCACTAAATCGAGAACCTGTTCGTGCGACGGGACATTGCCGCCGGTACGGCTGAAAAACTCCACCGGCCGGGTACCATCCAATGCCAGACGAACATCTTCGAGCATCTGACCGTTACTCATTTCGACTACAACGAACACACGCGCGCGCAGAGCCAGGCGCTTGAAATGTGAAATCGGAAACGGATAAAGCGTGATGGGGCGCAACACGCCGACATTGATGCCTTCGGCGCGAGCTTCAGCTGTAACCGCCTTGAGAATGCGGCCTACGATCCCATATCCAACCAGCACAATCTCGGCGCCCTCTGCTTGCCACTCCTCAGCGCGCGCTTCAAGGTGTTCAGCACAGCGATATTTTTGCTCAAGGTGGCGAACGTGCGATTCAAGATCGTCGACATCCATGAAGAGCGATGTGATGAGATTGGGCCGCGAGGCCGCGGTTCCGGTAACAGCCCATTCGGGCGTCTGACTCACGATAGCCTGTTCAGGAAATTCAACCGGTTCCATCATCTGGCCGATGAACCCGTCGGCAAGCAGCACAACAGGATTGCGATAACGGTCTGCTAGTTCGAAGGCCAGAGCCGTTAAGTCCGCCATCTCCTGCACAGAATGCGGAGCCAGCACGATGGTGCGATAATTGCCGTGGCCGCCACCTTTGACCACCTGGTGATAATCGCTTTGCTCCGCTGCAATATTGCCAAGGCCCGGGCCACCGCGCGTGATGTCGGCGATCACGCAGGGAAGTTCTGCGCCGGCCATGTAGCTGATGCCCTCCTGCATGAGGCTGATACCAGGACCGCTGGACGCAGTCATGCAGCGCACGCCCGCAGAAGCGCCGCCATACAGCATATTGACGGCTGCAACTTCGCTCTCGGCCTGCAGAAAAACTCCGCCCGCACGCGGCATGTATTCTGCTGCAGCCTCGGCAATCTCGCTGGCCGGCGTAATGGGATATCCATAAAAAGCTCGGCAGCCGGCAAGAATTGCGCTTTTAACGATAGCTTCGTTCCCCTTCATCAGTTGCTTGCGCATGACGGAGATCCCTCCTGTGCCGTATTGATAGCCGCGACTGCGGCAGCACGAGTGGCCACGGCACGCATCACGGTTATCGCGCCGGGCTCCGGACACGCCATGAAACAAATGCCGCATCCCGTGCAGCCTTTGCCCGCATAAACTGCCGTGCGATATCCATAGTGGTTTAAATGCTGGCCAAGGGCGATTACTTTAGGCGGGCATGCTTCAACACATAACCCGCAGCCTTTGCACTCTTCATCGTCGATCTTCAATATGCCTCGATCGCGTTTCACAGCGTCGGTCATTCCATTGCTCCTGTTTGGCGAACCCTCTCTAAGCAAGCGCGGCTGCCGCCCGTTCGCGCTCAAGGTAGTGAGCACGAACGGCAAAATCTTCAAGTTCCTGTTGAAAGCGCGGATCGGCAATGGCGATCAAAGCCTGTGCCCTCTCGCGCAATGTTTTTCCGTGCAGATAGGCAATGCCGTGTTCCGTAACCACGTAGTGCACATCGCCGCGCGAAGTTACGACGCCGGCGCCAGGCTCCAGCACCGGCACAATGCGCGAAACATCGCCGTGCATTGCGGTAGAGGGTAGTGCGATGATCGGTATTCCGCCCTTGGACCGCGCCGCTCCGCGAATGAAATCGATCTGGCCGCCAAATCCGCTGTAGGGCCGGGTACCGAGCGAATCCGCACAAACCTGGCCGGTAAGATCCACCTGGAGCGCGCCATTGATTGCGACCATGCGCTCATTTTGCGCAACGACAAATGGATCGTTGGTGTATTTGATTGGGCGGAATTCAAAACAAGGATTGTCGTGAATGAAATCGAATAGTCGCTTGGTGCCCAACACGAACGCCACTACGGCTTTCCCTCGGTGAATCGATTTCCCTTCACCGTTCATCACGCCAGACTCCATCAAATCGACAACGCCGTCCGGACACATCTCCGTATGAATACCCAGATTACGTTTGTCATCGAGACAGTGAAGAACGGCTTCGGAAATTCCGCCGATTCCGGTCTGCAGCGTGGCACCGTCCGGAATGAGCGAGGCCACGTTGCGCGCCACGCGCATGTGCATTTCATTGAACGGTTCTGTGTGCAGCTCAAGCAGTGGACGATCGGACTCGACGACCGCCGTGAGATGGCTAATGTGAATCGCCGTCTCTCCATGCGTACGCGGCATTTGCGGGTTGACCTCCGCAATAACGGTGCGGGCCAGGCGAACCGCGGTGAGCGTGCAGTCCACAGTGGTGCCTAGCGTAACAAAACCATGCGCGTCCGGGGGCGAAACCTGCATCAGCACCACATCGAGCGGGAGTGCGCCAGATTCGAATAGGCCCTCAATTTCGCTCAAGAAAATCGGCGTGTAATCGGCGCGCCCGGCAGCGACAGCGTCCCGCACGTTGGGACCGAGGAACAGACCGCGATGACGAAAATGCCCTTCGTACTCAGGTCGCGTGTAGCGGGCGGTGCCGAGAGTCATCATGTGGATGATCTCGACATCGCGCAAATGAGGAGCGCAGGCGACCAGCTCATCCACCAGCACTGAAGGTGTACCGCAACCTGACTGAATCCACACGCGATCACCGGAACGCACAGCCTCAAGTGCCTGCGCTGCGGTCATTTGCTTGCTTCGGTAGTCATCTTTCCACGACATCAATCAACGCCCCAGGATGCGAGATTTCCGCTTCCACCATCCGCCTATGGTCAGGCCATCAACCGGCGCTCTTGCTGGTCTGCGGCAGAGCCTTTCCCTAACAAAACACGGCGTTTGAGAGCGACATAAAATCTCCCAAAAGCCCGCGTTATTCTGCGCTTTGCAGGTGGTGTCTGCTGTGATGGTTGTCACCCGTGGGGACACGCGTATTCAGGCGTGAAATATCGGATTCTGAGATACGGGAGCCAGACTTAACCTGAATCGAGTAAGCTGTGTTCGGCATGCTTCCCCAAGGACACATTGAAGAACTTCGCGTTGCTGTCGGCAGCGACGGATTAATCACAGGCGAGAGTCAACTGCAGACCTATGAATGCGATGGGCTGACGAACTTTCGTGTGATGCCGGGCGCAGTGGTGTTGCCGCGAACATCCGCAGAGGTGCAGGCGGTGGTACGGGTATGTGCGCGCCACAAGATTCCGTTTGTGAGCCGCGGAGCCGGGACAGGCTTGAGTGGGGGCGCATTACCATCGGCGGGCGGCGTGGTCATCAGCCTGGCCCGCATGAACCGCATTCTTGAAGTCAACATCGCGGACAAGTACGTTGTAGTTGAGCCGGGCGTAATCAACTCACACGTTACGCAGCGTGTGGCGCCGCAAGGATATTTTTATGCGCCCGATCCGTCATCGCAAAGCGTGTGCACCATCGGCGGCAACGTTGCAGAAAACTCCGGCGGAGCGCATTGCCTTAAATACGGTTTCACCGTGACGCACACGCTAGCCTTGGAAGTAGTTCTGCCGAACGGCGAGATCGTGCAGCTTGGCTCTCCCACTCTGGACGCACCGGAATACGATTTGGCTGGAGTGTTCGTCGGTTCTGAAGGCACACTCGGCGTGACCACGAAAGTTACCCTGCGCATTGTCAAGCGGCCTGAAGTTGTTCAAACACTGCTGGCCGCATTCGATTCGCCCCAGGCAGCGGGACAAACGGTAAGCGATATTATTGCGGCGCGCATGCTGCCCTCGGCGCTTGAAATTATGGACACTCTCGCAATAGAGGCAGCAGAGGCGGCCGTCCACGCCAACTACCCAATGTGCGGCGGACTGCTACTGGTGGAACTCGACGGCCCGGGCAGCGAAGTGGATGCCCTGATGCGCCAAGTGCTGGAGATCTGCCGCAACAACGGCGCACAGGAAACGCGCCTGGCGCAATCGGAAGCAGAGCGAATGCTGGTGTGGAAGGGACGCAAGGCAGCGTTCGCCGCCATGGGACGCATTTCGCCAAACTATATTGTGCAGGACGGCGTGATTCCGCGGACGGCATTGCCGCGCGTGTTGAGCGAGATTGATCGCATGGCAACGGCTGTCGGCCTGCGCGTTGCAAACGTCTTTCATGCAGGCGATGGCAATCTACATCCACTGGTGCTGTATGACCGGTCCATCGATGGGCAGGAAGAGAAGGCGCTCGATCTCTCCTACCGTATTCTGCATCTTTGCGTCGACAGTGGCGGCTCAATTACCGGCGAGCACGGCGTGGGAAAAGAAAAACAGGAAGCGCTGGGCTACATGTTCAGTGAGCCAGACCTGGATACCATGCAACTTATTCGCTGCGCGTTCGACCCCGCGAACATTTCAAATCCCGACAAAGTGTTTCCGCGAACCAGATTGTGCGGAGATAAACCCGGCCCCTACACACCTCACCCGCTGGAAACTGCCGGCATTGCGGAGATCTTCTGATGACCACAGTGGCTGCAATCACGCGGGAAGAATGCAAGACGCGACTGGCAACAATCGCCGGCGCAGAGCGCGTTGCCAGAGCTGGCGAAACCGTGACAGTTGCCGCGAGCGATGCCGAGCAGTTTTCGGAGATACTGCGCTTCGCCAACAGTAACGGAATTGCTGTGACCCCCTGCGGAAGCGGCACGAAACAGAGCTGGGGCAACGCGGTAGAGGCGGGCATTCGGCTTGACCTGAGCCGCATGAACAAGCTGCGCGAACATGCGTGGCAAGACATGACCTGCACTGTCGAAGCCGGTTGTACCTGGGCGACAATGCAGGCCGAGTTGGCTCATCACGGACAGATGGTCGCGCTTGATCCACTGTGGCCCGAACGCGCAACTGTAGGAGGCATTGTGGCCGCGAACGACGGTGGTAGCCTGAGACTGAAATACGGCGGCCTTCGAGACTTGATCATCGGAATGTCCGTTGTGCTTGCTGATGGCACGATTGCAAAAACTGGCGGCAAAGTTGTGAAGAATGTTGCCGGCTACGACCTGCACAAATTGATGACTGGAAGCTTCGGAACGCTGGGCGTAATTACGGAAGTCAATTTTCGCCTGCATCCGCTTGAGGCAAACACGCAGACGTGGACGGCAGTTGCGCCGGAGCCAATGCAATTCGATCGCGCGCTGCGCAGCCTGCTCGATTCGCAACTGACCCCTTCATCGGTGCAGCTGCGCTTGAATGCGCGGGAATGCACGATGGACGTGAGGGTGGCAGCACCAGCCGAATGCATGGACGAACACTCAGCAAAGCTCAGCAAAATTTTCGGCGCAGTTGAATTAAGTCCATCTGACGAAATCGTCTGGCAAACGCGGCAGGAATTGCATGACACGGCCAACGCAGTGGTGCTGAAGATTTCTACATTGCCAAGTGACCTGTGCCTTCTCTGCAGCGAGCTTCAGGATTGGGCGGCTCAAAAAGGCGTGGAGATTGCAGTTGTCGCGCAGGCAAATGGCTTGGTCACGGCCACATTGAAGACTGCGCCAGACGCCGCAATTGCAATCATTGACCAATTACGCGAAAGACTCAGGAAGGTTGGCGGCAGCGTTGTTGCCCTGCAGGTACCTGGCCCGTTGCGCAACTCGCTGGACGTTTGGGGATGCGAGTCAAACGCCCTGCCGCTGATGAAAGAGATTAAACGCCGCTTCGATCCAAATCGCATTCTCAACCCTGGACGCTTTGTGGGAAATATCTGATCTATGGTTCATACGCAAGTGCAAACATCGGAGCGCTCCTCGAGTTTTGACGCGCATCATCCGCCGGAAAAACAGTATATTGACGACTGCGTGCACTGCGGATTCTGCCTGCCCGCGTGTCCCACGTACGTGCTGTGGAACGAAGAGATGGATTCGCCGCGCGGTCGCATTTACATGATCAAGAAAGCGGCAGAGGGCGAGAGTCCGGTAGATGATCGCTTCCGGCTGCACATGGACAATTGTCTGGGCTGTATGGCATGCATGACGGCTTGCCCTTCCGGCGTGGAATACAACAAACTCATTGAGCCGACGCGTGCGCAGATTGAACGTAAGCTGCCGCGCAGCCTGGGAGAGCGCCTCTTCAGGAGCATGATCTTCGCCACGTTTCCCCATCCGGAGCGGCTAAGATTGCTGGCGCTACCTCTGCTTGTTTATCAGAAAAGCGGATTGCGCGCGTTGGTTCGTGCAACTGGAATTACGAAGCTGCTGCCTAAGCGCATGGCTGCAATGGAATCGCTGCTGCCGGACGTGCCTTCGCACCCGTTCAGGCGCATGCCTGCGCAAGTTTCGCCTAATTCAGCGCCGCGCCGCCGCGTGGGAATGTTGAGCGGATGCGTGCAACAAGTTTTCTTTTCGCATGTGAACGCGGCCACGGCGCGCGTGCTTGCAGCGGAAGGATGTGAAGTGATTATCCCCGAGGACCAAGGCTGCTGCGGCGCGCTGATGGTGCACTCAGGGCTGGAAAACGATGCATTGGCGCTCGCTAAACGCATGATTGCCGCGTTTGAGAAAGCGAATGTCGATACCATCGTGATCAATTCCGCAGGCTGCGGATCGACTATGAAAGAGTATGGGCATTTGCTCCGCGACGATCCTGAATTTGCGGTGCGTGCGGCAGCTTTCTCCGCCAAGTGCAAAGACATCACTGAGATCCTTTGTGAGTTGTCGCCGCTGGCCGAGAGGCATCCATTAAAGCTTCGTATCGCTTATCACGATGCCTGCCATCTGCAGCATGCGCAGGGCGTGCGCGAACAACCGCGGCGACTGCTGAGCGGTATCCCTCAACTTGAAGTTGCAGAGATTCCTGAAGGCTCGCTCTGCTGCGGCTCTGCCGGCGTTTACAACCTGCTGCAACCAGACACGGCAAATGAGTTGGGTGATCGCAAGGTTTCAAACCTGCTGACTACCAATGCGCAGGCGGTGCTTTCCGCGAACCCAGGTTGCCTGCTGCAGTTAATGAACGGCCTGCGAAGACGCGGCATGAAAGAGATGCCCGCTTTCCATATGGTGGAGCTGCTGGATGCTTCCATCCGCGGTTTCAGTGCTGAGAGTCTAATGCAAAGAAGACAAAACTAAGTGCGCTAGGGCAAACTGGAAGGCATGATATCGGATGCCCGTAAAGCTGAATTGCTCTCCACCTCTGATTTTTTATTAAAAGCCCGCAACACTGCCAACCCCGTTGACGATCTGACTGCACCGATGATGGCCACCTCACTGGAGGAGGCCTATTTTGTGCAGGACGCGATGGGGCGCAGCCTGCAACCAGAAGGCATCATCGACTGGAAGGTGGGCGCACCTGCGCCGGATGCGATGCCGCTCTTTGCGCCCATGATCAGGGCGTGGGTGGGGACCGACGGATGTACGTTTGCGGATAAGCGCTATCGGCTGCGCGGGCTCGAAGCGGAGATTTCTTTCAAGATCGGCAAAGACCTTCCGCCGCGCGCCACGCCGTACACGCGCGAAGAGATCGTTGACGCGATTGAAAACTGTCACCCGGCCATTGAAGAGCTCGAGTCGGGCCTAACGGTACCGGCGAACGTCGCACGCTTCACCTTGTTTTCAGATATGCAGATTCACGGCGGCTTCATTCCCGGGCCCGCAGTCGCGGATTGGCAGAAAATCGACTTCGCGAAAGAATCTGTGGCACTGGCCATCGACGGCAAAATTGAAGTCGTACGCACGGCTTCGAATACCGCGGGCACCGACCTGCTGCGGTTGGTGCTTTACCTGGCCAACGAGGGCGCGGCACGCACCGGCGGTCTTAAGCGTGGCGGGTGGATTACGACGGGCAGTTGGACTGGCAACACCTTTGCCAAGGCCGGCTCCTTGGTCGATGTGCGCTTTTCAACCGCGGGCAGCGTTTCATTGCGATTTGCCTGAGCGATGACTCAAAAAACCCGCCCCGTCCCATTTTGGGGGTAGCGTGTTGAAGGTCGGACCATTATGATGTTTATTGAAAAATTTATGAACGAATGGGAGTTGTGTCCATGTCCAGGTCCATCAGCCTTCCCGGCGTAGAGTTCTTAGCTCCAATTACCGATAGTTATGCCGAAATCCTTACGCCGGAGGCGGTTGCCTTTGTTGTTGATCTGCAACGTACATTTAATCAGCGGCGTAAAGATTTGCTGACAGCGCGCCACGAGCGGCAAAAGCGCATTGACGCCGGCGAAAAACCTAACTTTCTGGCGGAGACGAAATCGGTACGCGACGCGGAGTGGGGGGTTGCTCCGCTGCCCGCCGATATCCTTGATCGCCGCGTGGAGATCACCGGGCCGGTTGAGCGCAAGATGATCATCAATGCGCTCAACTCGGGCGCCAAGGTGTTCATGGCTGACTTCGAGGACTCGAACACGCCAACGTGGAGCAACCTGATTGAAGGCCAGATCAACTTGCGCGACGCTATCCGGCGCACCATCACCTTCGCCGATCCATCGTCGGGCAAGCAATACAAGCTGAACGACAAGACTGCGGTGTTATTCATCCGCGCCCGTGGCTGGCACCTCGAGGAGCGGCATGTGCGCGTGGACGGCGAGCCGATGTCCGGCTCAATCTTCGACTTCGGGTTGTACTTCTTCCATAACGCCAAGGAATTACTGGCGCGCGGCAGCGGTCCTTACTTCTACCTGCCAAAGATGGAGAGCCATCTTGAAGCGAGATTATGGAACGACATCTTTGTGCGCGCGCAAGAGAAGCTTAGCGTGCCGCAACGCTCCATCAAGGCCACAGTGCTGATTGAAACGATTCTGGCCAGCTTTGAGATGGACGAGATTCTGTACGAACTGCGCGAGCACTCTGCCGGGTTGAATTGCGGGCGCTGGGATTACATTTTCAGCTTCATCAAGAAATTTGCAAACGACGCACACGCGGTGCTGCCTGATCGCGTGCAGGTGACGATGACAACACACTTCATGCGCAGCTATTCCAAGCTGGCAATCAAGACCTGTCATCGGCGCAATGTTCATGCGATCGGCGGCATGTCGGCTTACATCCCGGTCAAGTCAGATCCATTGGCCAATGAAAAAGCGATTTCACAGGTGCGTGCCGATAAGGAACGCGAGGCCAGTGATGGGCACGATGGAACATGGGTGGCGCATCCGGGATTGGTGCCGGTAGCTCTGGAGGAATTCAATCGACTGATGCCACAGCCGAATCAGATTTCGAAGCAGCTTCCTGGCTTCAACGCGACGGCGGAAGATCTGCTAAAGATTCCTGAAGGGCAGATTACCGATGCGGGCCTGAAGCAGAACGTTGCTGTTGGGCTGGGCTATATTGAGGCCTGGCTGCGTGGCATTGGCTGCGTGCCGCTTTTCAACTTGATGGAAGATGCGGCGACTGCCGAAATCAGCCGCGCGCAATTGTGGCAGTGGGTACATCAAAATGCGAAGCTCGCGGACGGAAGAACCGTTGATCTGCCGCTGGTAGAGAGCCTGATCGCTGCGGAACTCAACAAGCAGAAGACCACAGTAGATGCAGTGCGATATGCGGCGTATGAGAAAGCCGCGGACCTGATGCGGGAGCTGGTGAAGACTTCGGAGTTCGTCGAGTTCCTGACCTTGCCGGCTTACCAACGCATTTTGAAAGAAGAAAACCTGGGCGCTGCTTAATTTGGTTCGAGATAGAAAAGGGCCGCAGGCTGACTGCCTGCGGCCCTTTTCTATTTGTGCTTCAGTCGGCGGCGGCGGTGTGCAGCCAATAGTGGAAACCGTCGACGATGGCCAAGAGCGCGGCCTGGTTCAAGTCACTGCTAACCCCGGCGGTGACCCATGGTTCGTGGCCGTCCGCGTTAAAGCTGACGGTGACGCGGACATGGGCGGCGGTGTCTTGCGCGGATACGTCGATGGCGGTGACAGTAAAGGTGCCGAGGCGCATATGAGCGAGCGCGGGATACCACTTCTCGAGTTCCTGGCGCATGGCCTTGGTGAGCGCGTCTACCGGGCCGGCGCCTTCAGCACGCGTGGTTATTACCGCTCCTTCGCCGACGAACAACTGCATCGATGCCTGCACGTAACGATTGCCGGTTTCATCCGACTCATCGAGAACACGCCAGCTTTTTACGCTGAAGCGCTCCGGTAAAGTGCCAAGCACCTTCATGCAGGCCAACTTGAATGAAATCTCGCTTACGGTAAAGGCACCGCCGTCAATCATCCCCTGATTTGCTTCAAGGAGCGCCTGCGCCTGTGTTGGCAACAGCGGAACGCCGAGCGCTTCAGAGAGCAGAACGATGTTGGCTCGACCTGACTGAGCATTGACGCCGACGACAGGATTAGCGCCGACGCGCGCTGGATCGCACCAGAGATAAGCACCGGGATTCTTGCGCTCGCTGCTGCCGTGCATACCGGCCCAGGTTCCAAATGCGCCGGGGCCAACGATAGGAGTGCCGTGCGGCGGCTCCAATCCGAACGCCGCATACGCAGAATGCGCCAGGCCGGTGAGCCCGGGTAGCGCTTCAGGCGCGACGAACTCTGCTTCTCCGCGCAACTGCATGCCGCCGATTACGGTTGTGAGATTGACGTTGCCGCAACGTTCGCCGGTGCCGAGCAAAGTCCCCTGCACTTGCAATGCGCCGGACAAAATGGCAGCGCGGCTATTTGCCACGCCCAGGCCGCGATCGGTGTGGCCGTGGAAGCCGAAGTTTGCTTCAGGGTAGCTGCTGACCAATTCGCCGATGACGCGTGAGACCTCTTCAGGACTGGCGCCGCCGTTGGTGTCACAGATGACCAGGCGGCTTACTTTTTGATTGATGCACTGCTCCACCATCTGCCGAAAATACTCAAAGCTGCGAACCTTCTCCGCGGGTTCGCACGGATGCCCATTTTCGCGACGGCCGCAGGCAGCGTCCATAGCGTGCTCGAAATCGACCAGGACTTCAAGGCCGTTGTCCTGCAGATACTCGATGGTTTCGGAGACCATAAGCAGGTTTTCATCAGGCTTGGTCTCAAGAGATTTCTCAACATCGAGCAAGCGCGATTTAACGACGATGACGGCGACGGGAACGCGCTGCTTATTGGCGACGATGAACTTTACATCGGGCCAGTCCTGCACGAGCGTGTCTCTCCCGCGGCTGCGGCCGAAGAGCGCCAACTTCATTGCGCCTGTATCTACGGTTTCAAGAGCAGTGGTGAGATCGGTGACGAACTGATTGGAGCCGGCAAAGCCGATTTCGGCATAGGTTACGCCGAAGCTGCTCATGCGCTGCAGGAGTCGCACTGCGTTGGGGACTGAGATATCGAGATTCGGCTGCTGAAGACCGTCGCGAAGGCTGGTGTCGAACAGCTCGATGCGTTTCACTTTGCTTGCTGTCATTGAACCCTGTTTCGAGAGTGCAGAGTGACCGTTTGAATGGCGTCTGCGGAGGAGAAAGTCTTGTCTCCATCATATATTGGCAATGGAAAGACAACGACCAAGCAGATGGGCGCGGTTTCATCGGGTCTGGTTTGTCAAGCTGCGATGAGCCATGTGCTCAAAAGCGATTCAATCGTGCCAAAAGCGCATTCAAAACGGCAGAAATGGCGCCAAAAAGGGGCGTTTCAGGCCTTCCTATTTGACTCTTTAATTAACCGCAACGATTTATATATCATTTATTACATGCATGTTACATGATTCTTAGGCGCTATCGAGTCCCTTTTTCAGCGGGAGGGGGTGGGGGGTTGTAGGGGGTACGAACCGGGCTCACTCCTGACACTGGAAAGTCGTTGCCGAGCTTCTCAATTGTTGGTTGGTTTCGGCGTCGTGAACGAACCCATCCCCAATGATTATGCGAGGGTGTCAACTATGTTCTGCAATCGAGTTGGCCGAACGCTTGGGCCTGTGCTCTCCCACCCATGAATCAAGGAGCGATTCGTGGAAGGGGCGCCCGTTGGTTGCGGTCTGCTAAGGGACGGATGGGCCAACGAAATTTTCCACTTGCCAAAAAACAAACACTTGTAGTAGATATTATGACAAGCGTAGGAGGGTGAGCTTGGCTGACACAAAACTCTCGAAACTTGAGTTTCAGATCATGGAAGTTCTGTGGGTTGGGGGAGAGCTTTCAATTCGCGAGATCCAGGAGCGGTTTCCCGGTAAGCGGGTGCCTGCGTACACCACGATCCAGACCACGGTGTATCGCATGGAGACCAAGGAAGTGGTGCATCGCGTAAAGAAGGTAGGCAACTTTCATGTGTTCGCCGCCTCGATTACGCAGAAAGAAGCACAGCGCCGCGTGGTAGACGATTTGCTTTCATACTTTGGCGGCCGGAGCCAGCCGGTGATGGCTCACCTGGTTGAGTCTGGCAAGTTATCGCTCGAAGACGTGAAGGAAGCGGAACGAACGCTGAAGAAACTCTCTCAAAAGGAGAAGCGGTGATGAGTTCAACCTTGCTCTGGAACGAACAATGGACCGTGGCACTGGTAAATCATCTTTGGCAGTCGACGATTGTGGCCGCACTGGCACTGCTGCTGACCCTGGCGCTGAAAAAGAACCAGGCACGCGTCCGCTACTGGGTGTGGCTGGCTGCTTCGACAAAGTTTCTGCTTCCCTTCTCACTGTTGATGGATGCGGGCCAGTGGGCACGCTTGCTCATCACCGCTCCGATTGCGAAGCCGAGTGTGGCGGCAACAATCGAACAGGTTGCGCAGCCATTTCAAGGATCGACGACGTTCGACGCTGTGAGTGCTACTTTGCCTGAGCATGGCGTTGCATGGCTGCCCGCGATTCTGCTGACTGCGTGGCTATGCGGAGTGGTGCTGATTGCCATGCGATGGGCTCGGGCATGGATGCGAATCCGGGCCGTAGTGCGCGAGGCGACGCCTGCGGAGATTGTTTCTGATGCGCTGGTTGCGGCAGGCGTGCCGGTTGCGGCAGGCGTGCCGGTGCTTTGCTCCGAGACATTGCTGGAGCCGGGCGTGTTCGGCATCCTGCGTCCCGTATTGCTGCTGCCGAAGGGCATTCTCGAACGGCTGCAGCCTGCACAGCTGCGGGCCATCGTGGCGCACGAGATGTGCCATGTGCGGCGGCGAGACAATCTTACCTTTGCGTTGCACATGATTACGCAGGCGGTGTTCTGGTTCCATCCGCTGACATGGTGGATTGGCGCGCGGTTGATTGAAGAGCGCGAGCGTGCGTGCGATGAAGCTGTGCTTGAGGCGGGCGGCGAGGCTGAGGTTTACGCCGAGGGGATTTTGAATGTTTGCAAGTTTTACGTTGAGTCGCCGTTGGCGTGTGCGGCAGGAGTGAGCGGTGCGGATTTGAAGCATCGCATTGCGCGGATTATGACTGCGCCCATGACGCGCCAATTGAATTTGACCAGGAAGCTACTGCTGAGCGCGGCGGGATTTGCGGCGGTGGCGTTGCCGCTTTCGCTGGGGCTGGTGCGCTCAGTGTTGGCCGAGGAGCGGGCAGAAGATACTGCGGCGAGACTGCCGAAATTCGAGGTGGCGTCGATTAAGCCGCATCAAGCTTCTGAAATTATGCGGATGGGAATGCGCATGTCACCGGATGGCGTTTCGGTTTCAGGGCTGCCATTGAGCAATTTGCTCTTCCTTGCCTTCGGACTTTCAGAGGATCGGATTTTGGACGAACCAGCTTGGGCAAGGTCAGACCGCTTCGATATCGAAGCTAAGGTTGAACCTGCCGATGTGCCAAGACTGAAAGAGATGACGCTCAATGAGCGTTGGGCAATGATGATTCCGATTCTGCAGGAGCGCTATGGATTGAAGTTCCATCGCGAAACGCGAGACCTACAGGTATATACGCTCGTAGTGTCAAAAAGCGGATCAAAGATGCAACAAGTGCAAACCGATGCGCCCGACTCGAAGGGTGGCATGGGACGCGCCATGATGCGCATGTCGTCGGAAGGCATGACGCTTGAGGCTCATGGCGCTTCGATGGAGTCGTTGGCCCATGCGATTGCGCAACATCTTGGCGGCACGGTCGTCGATAAAACCGGTCTGACGGGCAGGTACGATTACACCTTGAAATGGGCTGCTGGTTCAGGGTCTGGTTCAATGGGGTCGACAGGCATCATGTCAATGCAGGCTGGTCCTCCGATCATGGGCGCCGGCCAAGGTGGTGCACCGGCTGGAATCGAACCGGCAACGAGCGCAGAGCCGCCGCTCCCCACCGCTCTGCAGGAACAGCTTGGCTTGAAGCTTGTGTCGCAAAAGGAGCCAGTGGAAGTGGTTGTCATCGATCACATTCAGCAGCCTTCGCCAAATTGATGCCCAGAACGGGAAAATGCGCGGATGACTTTCCGGGAAATTCTGCCAATTCAGGGAAACAAATAGGCATGTCGAAACGTACATAGGGGTGTATTCTGCTCGCGGAATATAAATATGGGGTGGTTTGCGCCTTGGAAAGCCCTATGGCCGGCCGCAGAAGAGGACCGACAAATGATGGAAGTAGTTGCTGAGAGAAAACCCAACTATCGCAGGCGGGTTTTGCTGGGAATCGTATGCCTTGGCGGCGGTTTGTTTACCTCCCTGTGCAGCGCACAAGCGCCGGCTGCCAACCCGGCCCCGGCCGCGGATGCTACCCACAAGATTGACGATACCTGGCAAGGGACACTGCACATTGCGCAGGCCAATCGCGATTTGCGCATCGTGGTGAAGGTGTCGAAGGACGACAAGGGTGCATTGAAGGCGACAACTTACAGCATTGACCAGGGCGGCGGCGAGATGAAAGCGGACACCGCCACCTTTGAAAATGGTGAGTTCAAGTTTGCCATCGGAGCGATCGATGCTAAGTACGAAGGCAAAATGTCCGGGGATGGCAAGTCAATCTCCGGAACATTTACGCAAGGTGCTCCAACGCCATTGCTGTTTGTGCGCGCCACGCCCGAGACGGAGTGGACCATACCGCCCCCTCCCCCTCCGGTAGTGCCGATGGCTGCGGACGCTAATCCAGGGGTGGAGGTCGCCACAATTAAGCCCAGCGTTCCTAACCGTCCCGGAAAGCAGTTTGGTTTCAGGGGCCGTGAGTTTGTGACAGCGAATACCAATTTGAACGATCTCATCGCCTTTGCTTATGGGCTTCATTCCAGCCAGATCGCAGATGCTCCGCCATGGTTTGGCACCGAACTTTACGACATCACCGTGGTGCCCGACGTACCAGGCCGGCCCAACCTTAAGCAGATGGGCGTGATTGTGCAGAAGCTGTTGGCGGACCGCTACAAACTGCAATTCCACAAAGAGAAGAGAGAGCTTTCTGTCTACGCCATTTCAGTTGCCAGCGGTGGCCCGAAGATGACAAAGACGACGTCGGCAGTGACTGATCCGCAAGGCTTTGGTTTTAGAGGTCTTGGTGATCTGATTGTAAGAAATATGAACATGGTGGATTTTGCCACCTGGATGCAGTCAGGCGTAATGGATAAGCCGGTGATCGATCAAACAGGCCTCACCGACAGGTACGATTTCAAGTTGAAGTGGACTCCAGATGATTCTCAGTTCGCACAGTTCAGAGGTGTCGGCGCGGTCCCGCCGCCGCCGAGCGATGATCCCAACGCTCCACCGAGTTTGTACACCGCGCTCCAGGAACAACTCGGGCTGAAAATGGAAGCCAAGAAAGCACCGGACGACGTGATCGTGATCGATCATGTTGAGAAGCCGTCGGCAAATTGAATTGGCGCTAGAGCGCTAGATGAAATGACGAATCGGCGCGATTTCCCCTGTTAACGTCGATACCGGTTCGTTCGTTTCTTAAGGTGAGGTCACATTTTTCTCCACGTTTGATGAATGCGTGTGCGAGATATTCGCGCAGTCGGGAGCGGAATGCGTCCATCTCAACTTTTGAGGCGCCAATATGATGTCCACGCAAATTTCAAGCATGAGGCAATTAAGCAGAACGATCCGCATGTTGATTGCCGCGGTTGTCTTAGTACCGATGATTGCGCTGCAAGCGAGCGCTCAGCAGAATGGGTCGGCGAGTATTTCTTCACTGATTCATTCGGCGAAGTTCGAAGTTGTTTCAATCCACCCTGACGATCCCGATGGACACCGAATGAGAATCGGGATGGGGCCGGATGCCCGATTTGTTGCAGAGGGCGTAACAATCAAGAGGCTGGTTTGCATGGCGTACGGCATCCAGGACTTTCAACTGGAGGGCGCGCCGAATTGGTTTACCGCGCAGCGATTTTCGATCCATGCGAAATCGGAAAGCGAAGTCGAGGAACAGTTTCCCAGGCTGACCGATGACCAAAAGATGATGGTTGGGAAGCAGATGGTGCAGGACATGCTGGCAGATCGCTTCAAGCTGTCATTGCGACAGGAATCAAAAGAAGTGCCGATACTTGGAATTGTGGCAGACAAGAATGGGCCGAAGCTGCATGAGGCAAAGCCGGGCGATACCTATCCCAATGGGTTAAAGGATGGCGACGGTACGGGGCATGCGGGAATGATGCGTTTCAATGGCACTCACCTAACGGCACAGGGAATGAAGCTGGATAATCTCGCTTCGTTTCTTTCGGGCCAGTTGAACGAGATTGTCGAGAACAAGACGGGACTTAATGGGAACTATGACTTCACCCTCGAGTGGTCGCCGGAAGCTGACCGGCCAGAGGGGCCTGCGCGAGTCAGCGAGAGCGAGAATGCATCTGCTGATGGAAATTCGGGCGCATCAATCTTCACCGCGATTAAGGAACAGCTCGGACTCAGATTGGAGTCACAAAAGGGCGCTGTTCCCGTCTATGTAGTTATAAAGGCCGAAAAACCCTCAGAGAACTAGTGCACATTGGGAGTGAACGAATGGCGCGGTTGCGCTCGGTAAAAGTCCTGCTCGGCTGCGCAATGCTGGCTTTGTGCGCAGCCGCTTCTGCGTGGGCGCGGGAGTATCACGGGCAGGTGTTCTACGGCGGCGTGCCGGTGCCGGGTGCCACCGTGACCGTGACGCAGGGAGACAAACATTTTACCGCCGTGACTGACCGGCAGGGTCTGTACGAGTTTGCCGATATTGCAGACGGGCAGTGGAAGATTGAGATCGCGATGAGCGGTTTTACTTCGCTGGACGATACGGTGACGGTGGGTGCTGATGTGCCGCAGCGCCAATGGGATTTAAATATGCTTGGGCTTGAGCAGATGAAGGCCCAGGCAGAGGTAAGTGCGCAGTTAAAAGCGCGGCCGGAGAACACGGCTTCAACGCCAGGCGGCAATGAAAAGAAGAAAACTGACGATGCCACTGCGGCAGGAATGCCTCCCATTCCTGCGGAGCAGGCGGCGGAGCAATCGGCCGATGGCGTGCTGATCAGCGGCAGCCAGAACAATGCGGCAACTTCGCAATATTCACTTCCGCCAGCATTCGGCAATCACAGGCCCGGGCAGAAGGGGCAGTACAACGGTGGGCTGGGCTTGATTGCGGACAGCTCTGCGCTGGATGCACGGCCTTACTCGCTGACTGGCTTGCAGTCGCCGAAGGATTTCTATAGCCGCATTACTGGGATTGCCATGCTTGGCGGGCCATTGCGAATTCCGCGCCTGATGCCTATTGGTCCAAATTTCTTTGTGCAATACCAATGGACGCGTAGTACGGACGCTGCCAATCAAACGGGGCTGGTTCCGGATGCCGCGGAGCGGAGCGGCGATTTGTCTGGCCTGCGCAATGCGCAAGGGCAGCCGATAACCGTTTACAATCCTGCGACTGGATTGCCCTTTGCAGGGAACGTTCCTGTCAATGCGCAGGCGGCGGCGTTGCTCAACCTGTATCCGCTGCCAAACCTGGCTGGCGACACGCGCTACAACTATCAGGCAACGGTATTGAACAACACGCATATTGATGCGCTGCAATCGCGAGTGATGAAGAATATTGGCCGACGCGATCAGTTATATGGCGGATTTGGATTTAGAAGTACGCGCGAAGACGACAAGAATTTATTTGGATTTGTAGACAACACGAGTTCGCTGGGCATTGATGCGAATATGAACTGGTCACATCGCTATAAGCACCAGCTGTTTGTACTGATGACTTATCACCTGACGCGATTGCGCACAAGCATTGAGCCGGAATTTGAAGGACGCCAGAATGTCTCGGGACAGGCGGGCATTGGCGGCAACAATCAGGACCCGCGGAATTGGGGACCACCTAACCTGACATTCTCGAGCGGAATCTCCGGGCTCGGCGATGCAAACAGCGCTTTCAATCGCAATCGTACAGACGCGATGAACGTAAATGTTTCGATCGCTCACCGTAAGCACAATTTTATTTTCGGCGGCGATTTTCGGCGGCAGGAGTACAACGTGTTTGCGCAGGAGAATCCGCGCGGCAGGTTTACATTTACCGGCGCGGCAACGCAGCAGGGCGGAAGCGTCGCTGGTACATCAACTACCACGGGATCGGATGTTGCCGATTTTCTACTCGGCATTCCTGACACGAGCGCGATATCGTTTGGCAACCCAGACAAATATTTTCGGCAATCGGTGTACGACTTGTATTTCACAGACGACTGGCGGCTGCTACCTCAGTTGAGCATCAATGCCGGCGTACGCTGGGATTATGGCGCGCCGTTGACGGAACTGTTCGGCAGGATAGCGAACATTGACGTATCGCAGGGCTTTGCAAATATCGCGCCAGTTGTCGCTACATCGCCGAAGGGGCCGGTAAGTGGAATAGCTTACCCAACCTCGTTGGTGCGGCCGGATAAGAAAGGTATTGGCCCGCGGATTGGAATTTCGTGGCGCCCGATTCCTGCATCGACGTTGGTTGTGCGAGCGGGGTACGGGATTTATTACGACACCTCGGTTTACCTTGCGGCGACGGAGGCGATGGCGACTCAGGCTCCGTTTGCGACCAGCCTGAGCCAGGCCAACAGCGGCGCGTGTCCGCTGACGCTTGCAAATGGATTCACGCAATGCGCGAGCGCGGCCACAGATACATTCGGAGTCGATCCAAACTTGCGCGTAGGCAATGCGCAGATTTGGCAGGTGAGCGTGCAGCGCGACTTGCCATGGGCGCTGGTGGGATCGGTTGCTTACAACGGAACAAAGGGCACTCACGGAATGCAGGAATTTCTTCCGAACACATATCCAATCGGCGGCATAAATCCTTGTCCAACGTGCCAGGTAGGTTTTGTGTACCGCTCGTCTGGCGGCAATTCAACGCGCAACGCGGGGCAGTTGCAGTTACGGCGCAGGCTGCGCAGCGGTTTGACGGCGACACTTGATTACACGTGGGCGAAGGCGATGGATGACGATTCGCAAGTGGGCGCAGCGGGACACCAGACTGCGACCAGCGCTGCAACGCCGGGTGGCGCGAGCGCTACGAGTGCCTCCATCAGTGGACCTACGATTGCGCAGAACTGGCGCGACCTGCTTGCGGAGCGTTCGCTTTCCAATTTCGATCAGCGGCATGTAGTGAGCGCGACCATTCAGTACACAACCGGCATGGGCATGGGCCGCGAGCTGATGAGTGGCTGGCGCGGCAGGCTGCTCAAGGAATGGACCGTGGGCAACCAACTTACGTTCGGCTCTGGTTTGCCGGAGACGCCGATTTATCTAGCCGCTGTGCCGGGGACGGGCTTTAGCAACACGATCAGACCGAACGCGACCGGAGCACCGGTTTACGGTGGAACCGCAGGCCAGTATTTAAATCCCGCCGCGTTTACGGGCCCGAGTGCGGGCGCGTGGGGAACGGCGCGCCGGAATTCAATTACCGGTCCGGACACGTTCAACATGAACTCGTCGGTGTCTCGCACGATCCGATTGATGAATCCGTTCAACCTCGACGTGCGAGTGGATGCCACGAATGTTTTGAACCGCGGCGTGTTTACGGGCTGGAATTCGGTGGTGAACAGTACGACTTTTGGGCTGCCCGCGCAGGCGAACGCAATGCGGAGCTTGCAGGTTACTGCAAGGTTGAGGTTCTGATGATGCTCAGGCTGTGCAGATTACCGGCGTTGATAGCACTTGCTGCGAGTTCAGGTTTGTGTGCGCAGCAGGTGGGCGGTAACGCTGTGCCGGCGGGGCAGAGCGAGACTTTTAAGCTGACGCTGAATTCGCAACTGGTTGTTGAACAGGTAGTGGTGAAGGACAAGAAAGGCGATTTCGTCAACGGGCTGACGGAGAAGGATTTTACGGTAACGGAAGATGGAGTCGCACAGACTTTGAAGTTCTGCGAACATCAGAAATTTTCTGAAAGTGTGACTCCCCTGCCCCCGCAGACCGCTGACGACGAGAACATAACGATCTACAAAAAGTTGACGCACACACAGATTGCATCGGAACCTGCGGATGGCAGCAAATATAAAGACCGGCGACTGATCGCGCTTTATTTTGACATGACTTCAATGCCGCCGCAGGATCAGGCGAGGGCTTTGACGGCGGCGCAGACGTTTGTGCGCACGCAGATGACCTCCGCGGACATGATCGCGATTATGGAGTTCACCGGCGGCTCAGTGGCTGTGCTGCAGGATTTTACCGCCGACCGCAACAAGCTGCTTAGCATTCTGGAAACGCTGATAGTCGGCGAAGGACAGGGCTCCACAGATTCGATTGATGACTCGGCCAGCGCCGATACAGGCGCGGCGTTTGGGCAGGACGATAGCGAATTCAACATTTTTAATACCGACCGCCAGCTTTCAGCGTTGCAGACCACCGCGAAGATGCTTGAACAGATGCGCGAGAAAAAGGAGCTGGTGTATTTTGCCAGCAATCTGAGCTTGAACGGCGTGGATAACATGGCGCAGTTGCACGCCACGATTGATGCGGCTGTGCGCGCCGGCGTGTCGTTTTGGCCGGTGGATGCGCGCGGCCTGGTGGCCAGTGCGCCGCTGGGCGATGCGACGCAGGCATCGCCAGGAAATGTTGGCATGTATTCCGGCACAGCCGCTGTGGCTGCAGCGGACAGGTTCCAGAAATCGCAGGACACGATGTACTCGCTTGCCGCGGATACCGGCGGCAAGGCACTGCTCGACAACAACGACCTGACACGCGGCATTGTGCAGGCACAACGCGCCATCACCGATTACTACATTGTTGGCTACTACACCACGAACACCGCGCAGAACGGCAAATTCAGGCGAGTCAAGATCACGGTGGCCGCTCCTGCCGATGCGAACCTGGCCTACCGCGAGGGTTACTACGCGAACAAGGAGTTTGCAAAGTTCACGACCGTGGACAAGGAACGCCAGCTTGAAGATGCGCTGATGCTGGGCGATCCGATTACGGATCTGACGATTGCGATGGAGATCGATTATTTCCAACTGAATCGCGCTGAGTATTTTGTGCCCATCATGGTGAAGATTCCCGGCCGCGAACTGGCACTGGCGAAAAAGTTTGGGGCAGAACATACGCTCATCGACTTTGTTTGCGAGATCAAGGATCTGGCTGGCGGCTATACGGTAAGCAACGTGCGCGACAACGTTGACGTGAAGCTGACCGATGCGACAGCACAGCAACTGGTAAAAGTGCCGATTGAGTACGACGCCGGATTCACGCTGCTGCCTGGACGGTACTCCATGAAATTCCTGGCGCGTGACGATGAGACAGGAAGGATTGGCACGTATCAGACGGAGTTCACCATTCCGAATTTGAACAAGGAAACTGTGCGCGTGCCTATCAGCTCTGTGGTGCTTAGCAGCCAGCGCGTTAATACGCGTGATGCGCTGTACAACGCGACCCGCGGCAAAAAGCAGAACGAGAACGATCAGAAGAATCCGCTGATACAGGAAGGCCTGAAGCTGATTCCGAGTGTGACGCGCGTATTCAACACGGCGCGCGAGATGAATGTATATCTGCAGGCATACGCGGGCGGACCGCCGGCAGATGCGACGACGCCGAAGCCGCCCACGGCGCTGATTGCGTTTGTAAGTTTGTATAAAGATGGCAAGAAGGCGTTCGAGTCTGCACCGCTGGCCGCGATGCCTGAGGCGGGCAGCAAGCTGGGCGTTACGCCATTCAGTTTTCATCTTTCCCTTGGTAGTCTGGCGGCGGGACGTTACGAGTGCCAGATCAGCGTGCTCGATCCAGCGGGAAAGCGGGTGGCGTTCTGGGTAAATCCGGTGATGCTGGTGAAGTGAGCGACTAGACTTCGACACGTTCCTTATTGGAAGTCAGGCGGCCGAGGAGATTGAACATCTTTTCGCAGGTTTGTAGATGAGTGCGCATGGCGTGGCGCGCTTTTTCTGGTTCGCGTCGGCGCACTGCGGCTAGGATTTTGCCGTGCTGCTGATGAGCATTTTCCTTGATGCCGGGCAGTTCCTGCGATTTACTGATCCACTCTTTGAGGACGCCACGAATGGGAGTCAGCAGCTCGTAGAGCATCTGGTTCTTGGCGCAGCTCGCAATGGCGAGATGGAATTCGACATCGAGGTCGACGAAATCGCGGCCTACGCCATGCAGGCTCTGTTCCATGTCGTCCATCAGGCGATCGAGCTGCTCGAAGTCATCCGCATCGGCGCGTTCCGCGGCCAGGGCCGCCGTTTCCGATTCGATCAACAGGCGGGCTTCGCCTACATCCTGCAGTTCCTTATCGGATTTAAGAATGCCGCGGGCCATGATGCGATCGATGAGAAGTTTTGAGGTCTCAATAACATAAGTGCCTTCGCCGGGACGCATCTGCACCATGCCCACAAATGCGAGCGACTTCAAGGCTTCGCGCAAAGTGGAGCGGCCAATGTTCATCGCGTAACAAAGCTCAGCCTCGGATGGCAGCTTCTCGCCAGGCTTCCAACGGCCTTCGGCAATCTGGTCTGAAAGCTGGGCGGCGACCTGCTCTCCCAACGTGACTCGCGAGACTGGTTTTAGCGTTGACATAGCTATACTGCGGTGATTATAGTACGCACGCTAGAACATCAGCACATCAGGCTGTCTGATGTTTGGAAATTACCTCCGACCCGACCCCTTTTGGGGGTGTGGGGTGAGGCATTCCAAACAGGCAAAGCATCGGCTGGGCGAGTTTACCCTCCGATCATTTTCCCGTTTTGTCCTGGGCATTGCGGTCATTTACCCGCGCTTCCCTTACCTTATTTCAGAGTCAACCGTAATCGCACCTGAGCCGGTACTATGACCAAAGCCCTTCGCTGGAACATGGCCATCCTTATCACGGCCGCAATAGCTATCAGCTATTTCGACCGGCAGACGCTGCCAATCGCGATACGGGCTATCCAGCAGGAAATTCCAGTTACGAACGGCCAGTTTTCGCACTTGCAGGCGGCGTTTTTGGCTGCTTATGCGCTGATGTATGCGGGCAGCGGAAAGCTGATTGACGTGCTTGGCACGCGCCGAGGATTTCTGATCATCATGGTTTGGTGGTCGCTGGCCTGTGCGAGCCAGGGATTGGCGACCAGCGTGCCTATGCTGGCGGTGGCTCTGTTTCTGCTAGGCATGGGCGAAGGCGGAGGCTTTCCTGCAGCGACGAAAGCGATGGCCGAGTGGTTCCCAGTTAGCGAGCGCTCGACGGCCATGGGATTGATGAATGCGGGCACGGCTGTTGGAGCGGTTGCTGCTCCGCCGCTGATAGCACTTACGCTGGCTCACCTGAGCTGGCATTGGGTTTTCTACCTCGCCGGAATGGTTGGGTTGTTGTGGACGGCGTGGTGGGCAAAAGACTATCAGCCGGCCGCACTGCATCCGCGCCTGAGCGCCGAAGAAAGGCAAATACTTGCCGAAGTGCTGGCGCCCAAGGAGAAGAGCACACAGACGGTAAGGTGGATCGACCTTTTCCGTTACCCGCAGGTTTGCGGACTTGTGTTCGCCAAGTTTTTGAGCGACGCGGCCTGGTACTTCTACATTTTCTGGTTGCCCAAATATCTGTACGACGTGCACCATTTCGACACCAAGCAGGTTGGCTATTACGCATGGATTCCCTATGCTGCTGCGGGTGTTGGCAGCCTGTTGGGCGGGTGGTTTTCAAGCAGGCTCATTCAGCGCGGGGTTTCAGTTAACGTGGCGCGCAAAGTTGCGCTTGGCCTGAGCGCGCTGGTGATGCCATCGATCCTGCTGGTGCCGCATGTCCCGGTGGAGTTCGCAATTGTGATTTTCAGCCTTGCCTTCGCCGGCCAGCAATCGTGGTCGACGCTGGTGATGACGCTGCCCTCTGACCTTGTTCCATCGAGCGTGGTAGGTTCGTTCGCCGGCCTGGTCGGATTTGGCGGCGCGATGGGCGGCATTGTATTCGGACTGGTGGTTGGACGGTTGCTCGACAACGGATTCGGCTACGGGCCCGTGTTTGGCATTGTGAGTACGCTTCACGTAATCGGATTCTGCGTGATTCTCCTGACGATTCGCGTAGTGGGACCCATCAACTTCAAGACTAAGACGGCCAGATTTGCAACTGCCTGACCTGCACATTTTCTAGAGGAGAGAAGCAACGTGGAACATCAGAAAAAAACTATTGGCATTATCCATGCGATTCATCTGACGATCGGCGCCATGAAGCCCTTTCTTGAGCGCTACATTCCAGATGTCGAAGTGATGCACCTTTGCGATGACACCATTCAGCGGGACAATCTGGCAGCAGCCGTGGGCACAATTCCGAAGCATAATTATTTTCGGTTTGCGCAGTACGCGCACAACCTGCAGGAATCGGGTGTTGAGCTTATTCTGCTGGCGTGCTCCACATTCAATTACGCCGCAGAGTTGGCGCGGCCGATGATCGATATTCCGATTCTGCAGATTGACCGGCCGATGATGGAGCTTGCTGTGATGCAGGGCAAGCGCGTGGGATTGCTGGCGACGCTGCCTTCAACAGTGCCTTCATCAGAGCGGCTGATGCGGATTATCGCGGCAGAAAAGAATCGCGAAGTGGAGATCACGACGGTGCTTCGCCCCGAGGCGTTTGCGGCTGTTGCCAAGGGCGATACGGCAACGCACAACCGGATTCTGCTGGAAGAGATCGACAAACTTTCGGGAAAAGTCGACTCCATCGTGATGGCGCAGCTTTCGATGTCGGCGCTGGAACCGCAATTGGGCAAAACGGCTGTTCCGGTTTACAACAGCGGGACAACTGGATTCGGATACATTCGCGAGAAGTTGTACGGGCCCGCGCAGACGAGTTAGCCGTACAGTTGAATGAGGCTGTTTCATGATGAAGCAAATAACACTCCCCTACGGTCACGAAGAGCGGACCATCGAGATTCCGGAAGCCAACCTCGCCTGGATCGAGGGTCCGCGTCACGCTGATCCGATACCGGACATTGAGGTAGCGGTTCGCGAGGCTATTCAGAAACCGATTGGCTCGCCAACTCTGGCGGAACTGGTTGCGCGTCACGGCACTCGTACGCTGATCCTCATCGATGACAGCACGCGCAGCACACCGCAGGAACTTATTCTGCCGATCCTTCTTGATGAGCTGAATGCGGCCGGCGTGCCTGACAGTGAAATATCGGGAATGATCGCGCTGGGAACGCATCGGCGCATGAACGACGCGGAGATTGAGCAGCGAGTCGGCACAGATGTGCTGAAGCGCATTCCAGTGACAAACATGTCGCACGATCCGAAAGACTTCAAAGATCTGGGCGTGACGCCGCTTGGCATTCCTATCCATGTGAATCGCAAATATCTCGATACGCCGATCACGATTGCGGTGGGCAACATTATTCCGCATATGTATGCGGGCTGGGCAGGTGGCGCCAAGATGGTGCAGCCCGGCGTAACCAGCGCGGTGACAACCGGAAGAACGCATTTGATTGCAGGTCCTCGGGTGTACGAAATCCTTGGCAATGTCGATAACGAAGTGCGCAAGGAAATGGAGACCATCGCCGTTCAGTCAGGACTTAAGTTCATTGTGAATGTGGTGCTGGATGCAACGGGATCGGTAGCAGGAATTGTCGCTGGCGACGTGATCAGGGCGCATCGGGCAGGAATTGAAATCGCCAAACCTATCTACACGCTTGAGCTTTCTGAAAAGCCCGACATTGTGGTGGCGAGTTCGCATCCGGCGGATCGCGATCTCTGGCAGGGCTTTAAGCCGGTGAATAATTGCGGCATGTTGGTCAAGGATGGCGGAACGCTAATTTTAATTATTCCCGCGCCGGAAGGCATAGCGCCCGATCATACGCTGCTTGTTGATTTCGGAACCACGCCCGGCGATGAAGTCATGGATCTGGTGACGCAGGGCAAGGTTCATGATGAGGTTGCAGCCGCCACGTATCTGGCCTTCGATCAGACCAGGAAGCGGTTGACCGTCGCTCTCGTGTCAGACGGAATTACAAACGACGAGGCGCGCAAAATCGGAATCACTTCAACGACCAATTTCAACGAAGCCTTGAACGCAGCATTGGCGCGACATGGCAAGAACGCGCGCATCGGCGTGATTACTGCCGGCGCAGACATTATGGCGAAATTCACTGGAAAGGAGAGTGAGCAATATGCCGCGATTTGCAGCGAATCTATCAATGATGTTTAACGAGGTACCGTTCCTCGATCGTTTTGAGGCCGCAGCCCGGGCCGGTTTTTCTGGCGTGGAATTTTTATTTCCTTACGAGTACACCCCTGATGAATTAGCCGGCAAAGCGAAAGATGCGGGCGTGCAGATTGTGCTGTTCAATATGCCCGCGGGCAATTGGGCGGCCGGTGAACGCGGGTTGACTGGATTGCCGGGACGCGAACAGGAGTTTCGCGACAACGTGGCCAAGGCCGTGATGTATGCGAAGGCCTTGGGAGTGCCCCGACTGCATGCGATGGCCGGTATTGCTCCTTCGGGAGCTGACTTGGCTGCCTGCAGGGCAACGCTGATTGCGAATTTGAAGTTTGCTGCAGCTGAGCTTGAAAAAGAAAATTTGACTTTGCTGCTTGAGGCAATCAACCTGCGCGACATGCCTGGTTTTCTGGTTTCAACTCAGAAAGACTCTCACGCGATTTGCGAGGCCGTTGGCGCTCCCAACCTGAAGATGCAGATGGATCTCTATCACATGCAGGTAATGGAAGGCGATCTGGCAACGAGCGTCAAGAAATATGCACCGATGTGCGGGCATATCCAGATTGCCGGATGCCCTGAGCGCAACGAGCCGGACACGGGCGAAGTCCGCTACGAATATCTTTTCCAATTGCTGGATGCGATTGGCTATCCGGGATGGCTTGGTTGCGAGTATCGCCCAGCCGGCAAGACAAACGAAGGACTGCGGTGGTTGAGCGCTGCAACGCGCTAATTTCCCCTGAGAGAGGATCACAACGTGTCAAAGATTGGATTTATCGGCCTCGGCATTATGGGCAAACCAATGGTTCGCAACCTGCGCAAAGCAGGGCACGAACTGGTGGTCTACGACATTTTTCCCAAGTCAATTGATGAGATGGTGGGCGAAGGAATTGAGCGAGGCTCCTCAGCCAGGGACGTGGCGACGCGCGCTGACCTGGTGATTACGATGTTGCCGGACGGGCCCGAGGTGGAGCAGGCAGTGCTCGGGCCTGGCGGTGTTCTGGAAGGCGTGCATGCGGGTTCGACTGTGGTGGACATGAGTTCGATCAGCCCGCTGGTTTCGCAGAAGATGGCGGCTGCGTGTAAAGAGAAAGCGGTTCCGTTTCTCGATGCGCCAGTGAGCGGCGGCGAGCCCAAGGCGGTGGATGGAACGCTGGCCATCATGGTTGGCGGCGACGCGGACACGTTCAGCAAGGTTGAGCCGATTTTGAAGTTGATGGGCTCGAGCGTAGTGCTTACCGGCGGGGTGGGCGCTGGCAACGTGACCAAGCTCGCTAATCAGATCATAGTGGCCTGCAACATCGCAGGGATGTCGGAAGCACTGGTGCTGGCCGATCGTTGCGGCGTGGATTCTGAAGTTGTCTTTAACGCAATCAAGGGAGGCCTTGCGGGAAGTACGGTTCTCAACGCGAAGGCCCCGATGGTGATTGCACGCAATTTCAAGCCCGGATTTCGCATACGCCTTCATCAAAAAGATCTGCGGAATGCGCTGCTGACGGCTGAGTCAAAGAAAGTTGCATTGCCGCTGACGAGTCTTGTGCAGCAGATGTTAATGGCGCTGATGAATCGCGGCAGCGGCGATCTGGATCACTCGGCGATTTTTACCTTCATTGAGGAAATGGCACCAAAATCGGAGTCATAAATACTCACTTGCCGGTTTCGAGAATTCAGTAAGACAGAAAGATCGGCAAGGATAAGCATTCCAAGGGCGAATCGGAATGCAAAATGATTCGGAGGAATATGCGCCCCATTGATCCTCCTTTGATTCCTTGTGCTCGCTGCCTCTGATCAAAAGGCAGCGAGGCTGACGCGCTTGTATTGAGGCTGCAACGACGCGGACCTTCTTTGCTCTTTGCGTTCCAAGTGGAGACTGGACGCACGGTGCGGAAGAAGTGGACAAGAGATTTGAGAAGTTTCACAAGAGATTGGAGGTAGGACGTGAAAAAGAGCATGCATGTTGGTTGGTTCAAGCCGGCCATAGCGCTGGCACTCTTCCTGGCACTGGTGTTACCCGCATTCAGCCAGGTGGAAAAAGGAAGATTCGTAGGCCGCATCACGGACGGTTCCGGTGCTGTTGTACCGAACGCGTCGGTGAAAGCCGTCAATATTGGCACAAACATCACGCAGGACGCCGTAACGAACGACTCCGGTGAATATGTGATTACGCCGGTTTCGGCAGGTCAATACCGTTTGACGGTCAACGCAAACGGATTCCAGACAACGACGACGTCGGTCATTGAAGTACACGTGGGTCAGATTGCGCGCGAGGATCTGGCGCTCAAGGTTGGATCGTCGACGACAACAATTGAAGTGACGACGGAGTCGCCGCTCATCAACACGGATTCGGCAACGATCGGCACGGTTGTTTCAAACCAACAACTCACGGATCTGCCGCTGAACGGACGCGGATTCTACCAACTGGCAGAGCTTACACCGGGCGCAGTTCTGCTTTCCGCTACGGGCAATTCGCAACTCGTTCGTCCTGAGATCGTAAACGGAAACACGATCAGTGGTGTTCATGGATTCGCGACTTCTTTTCTTCTGGATGGCGTGGATGTGACCGAGCAACACCAGGGCGGAACGTTCATGCAGACCTCGATTGACGCTCTGCAGGAATTCAGCGTGCAGCAAAACGCATATTCCGCCGAGTATAACCGTGGCGGACCGGGCTTCAATTCAACGACGAAATCCGGCACGAATACATTCCATGGCGGTTTATTCGAATACATCCGCAATGACAAGCTGGATGCCCGCAATTTCTTCTCGCAAAAACGAGCAATTCTGAAACGCAACCAGTTCGGCGGCGACCTTGGCGGCCCACTCACCATTCCGCACATTTATAGCGGCAAGAACAGGTCGTTCTTCTTCCTTGACTATGAGGCACAGCGTCTGCGTCAAGGCGTTCCATTCAGCGGTACGGTTCCCACAACGCAGCAGCGAAGTGGAGATTTCAGCGCGTCTAATCTGAACAAGATCTATGACCCGCTGACAACAACCACAACCGGCGGCGTCACATCGCGTCAGCAAATCAGCTGCAACAGTGTCCTCAACGTTATTTGCCCGAATAGAATTTCACCGCAGGCGCAGGCGGTTCTGAATTACTACCCAACCGGCAATGCCAGTGCTACGAATTTCCAGGCGGTTCCATCGCAGGCTTTTGATTGGGACCAGTTTGTGGTCAAGCTCGATCACCAGATCAATTCAGACAACCGGCTGTTCTTCCGCTGGGCATACATCAACGAGCGCGAGATTGATCCCAACTTTGCTCCGGCATTGAAGACGTCTTCGCTCACTTCGAATGCACAAGACCTGGCCTTGGGACTGATCACAAACATCGGATCAAACAAAGTACAAGAATTTCGTATCCATGGACTTCCGAACCATGTGCGCCTTACGGCGTTCCTTCAAGGACCGGATTTCAATACAACCAACGGAATAACTGGATTTACAAACCTGGGGCGCCCAGACACGGGCTACTCGTTCCCGGATTACTCGTGGAGTGGTTACAACGCTCTGCAAGGATCGACCTTCGATCAGCGACCCAAATCACAAGACCGTCGCGCATTGGAAGCAACTGACAACTTCACCATCCTGAAGGGCCGGCAGACGATCAAGTTCGGCGTGCTTATCCGGTATTTCCAATGGATCGGCTATGACAGTGGAAACTATGCCGGGAACTTCAGCTTTACCGGTGTGGAAACGCAGAATCCCAGTTTGAGTTCCAAGGGCGGCGACGCCTTTGCTGACTTCCTGCTCGGCTACCCTGCGTCGGTGGCCCGCGCGTATCCAGCGGCCAATTTTGGTGGCCAAGCCTGGTACAAACAGTTCTTCGGGCAAGATGATATTCGCGTCAACGACAAACTGACGGTGAACATCGGCTTGCGATACGAGTACACTCCTTGGCTTCACGGCTATATAGGCCAGCTTGGTACCTTCGACCCGACCAAGGCGAAGCCGATCATTGTGGAGAGCCACAACAGCCAGGTGAATACTGCTTCGCAGCCAGTAGCTCCGATTGCCATGCAGCTTTTCGGCCAATATATTCAGACCACGGCAGACGTGGGGCTTCCCTACAACGTCACCTACACAGACAAGACGCAGTTTGGGCCGCGCGTAGGATTTGCGTGGAAGCCATTCTCAAAGACCGTGGTTCGCGGCGGGTTTGGGATGTACTACGAACCGGAAGGCACCAGCGGACGCGTTAACCACAATATTTTGCCGTTCCTGCTGGGCGAGACCGTAAACCAGACTGCGAACGTGGTTCCAAACCGCACGCTTGCGAACTACTTCCTCGGATCGGTCCTTGGATCGTCCACATCCAATCCGTCTATGAATCCCACGCCCACTCATCTGCAAATGGGCGAGAACGATCACTGGAGCCTGGCGGTTGAGCGTCAACTTACCAATATGACCTTGCTCGAAGTTGCGTATGTAGCGAATCACGCCTTGCATCTCCAATCGAGCGATTCATTTAACACTCCGACCCCGGCCGCCGGCGCGCTTCAGCCACGACGCCCATATCAGCCTTGGGGCTCAATGACCTTCCAAGCGCAGGATCAAGGTGCGACTTACCAGTCACTTCAAGCTAAGTGGCAGCACCGGATGAGCAACGGCCTCGCAATGCTCGTTTCGTACACTTTTTCAAAGTTCCTGCAAAAAACACAGACACCTCAAGCGGGGGGAGATGGCGCATATGAACGTACGTATTCACCATTTGACGTTCCGCAGAATCTAGCCATCAGCGGAACTTACATACTTCCGATCGGGAAAGGCAGGCGGTTGCTGTCGAATGCAAACGGTGCAACGGATGCAATTCTCGGCGGATGGCAGATCCAGACCATCACAATTCTCCATAGCGGGACTCCGTATACCCCTATCGTTGGTTCTGACGTAGCGAACACCGGAGTTGGATCGCAGCGCCCCAACCTAAGCGGTACCAGCACTCCCGGATTCAAAAAATCCCTAAGTACGTGGTTTGACAGGGGTCTGTATGCTGCAGCGCCTGCCTTAACCTACGGCAACGTGCGCGGCAATACGCTGCGGGGTGACATGCGCCGGCAGTACGACGCATCACTGTTCAAGAATTTCAACATGCCCGGTGAAACGAAGCTCTCATTCCGCGCCGAGGCATTCAACATTTCAAATACGACCAGCTTCAATCCGCCCGGCGCAACGGTCACGTCTTCGACCTGCTGCGTCGTAAATTCCACTTCAGTCCCCTCGCGCGATATTCAGTTTGCGTTGAAGTATGACTTTTAACTGCCTGGAAAACTGGATGAATTGACCTCCTCAAACTACGGTCAGTGTCGCTAATGATTGACGGCACTGACCATTTTTTCCGCGCTACCGAAATGAATTGACATTGCGTTGCCGCGGGCTCATCCACTCGCAATGCAGGAGACAAGACCATGAGAAAAGTTGCATCGGGTGCAATCGCTCTAATCCTCTCACTCCCAATGTGGGCAAGCGCGCAATCGGCCTATCTTGATCCCTCACAGCCAATCGATAAGCGTGTTGACGATTTGATTCATCAATTGACCCCGGCCGAAAAGACATCTTTGCTCAGTACGACTGCTCCGGCCATCGATCGCCTGAAGGTGCCGGCAATGAACGGCTGGAACCAGAGCCTGCATGGAATTGTGTGGTCGCAGCCAACAACGATGTTCCCGGTATCGATCAGCATGTCGGCCACGTTCGATCCGACCTTGATACACGATGTGGCCGCGGCAATTGCAGATGAAGGACGCGCCGTTTACAACTACTGGCATACCGTTCAGGGAACGGTGGAGCAGCAGGGACGCGGCCAGGCTGTAACGATTACTCCGGACGGCAAGCGCATTGCGCATAACGGTCTCGTCTATCGCTCGCCGGTCATTAATATGGATCGCGATCCGCGCTGGGGAAGAATCTGGGAGACGTTCGGTGAAGATCCGCTGCTGGCCTCGCGTATCACCGTTGCATACGTGCAGGGCACGCAGGGCGACGATCCGAAATATCTGAAGCTGGCGACCACGCTCAAGCACTACGCGGTTTACGACGATGAGCGCGATCGCGTGAAGACTGGAAACGACATGGTGAGCGACCGGATGCTTCGCGAGTTTTACTTGCCGCAGTTCAAGGCCGGCATCATGGCCGGCAAAGCGACATCCATCATGTCGTCCTATAACGGAATCAACGGCGTTCCCAACGCAGAGAACAAGTTGCTGCTCACCGATATTCTGCGCGGCGAGTGGGGATTTCAGGGCTTTGTGGTGCCGGATAGTGGCGCTGTACAGAACCTTGTGTCTGCTTATATGAAGTACCCAACGCTGCAGGTAGCCGCTGCCAAAACAATTCTTGCAGGCAGCGATCTGGATGATGGGTCGTACGCGATTGCTCTGCCCAAGGCGCTTGAAGAGGGATTGTTGACGGAGAAGCAAATAGACGAATCGCTGCGCAGGGTGTTGACGATTCGTTTCCGTCTGGGTGAGTTTGATCCGCCGGATATGGTGCCCTTCAGCAAATACGGACCCGAAATGATTGACTCGCCCGCGCATCGAAAACTCGCGCTGCGCACAGCGCAGGAATCCATTGTCCTGCTGGCGAACGAAGAAAAGCTGCTGCCTCTGGACAAGAGCAAAGTCAAAACGCTCGCCGTGATTGGACCGTTTGCGGACTACGCGCAGACCGGCCCCAACTATACTGGCGAGGTTTCACACTTCGTCAAACCGCTTGAGGGAATTCAGACGAAGGTAGGTTCGGGCGTTAATGTTCTGTATGCGCGCGGAAGCGGGATACTGGAAACAGATAATCCCGAGGCGAGTGTTGCGGAGGCCGTTGCAGCGGCAAAGAAGGCCGATGTTGCAATTCTTTTTGTAGGAACGAATCAACTGACCGAACGTGAAGGGCTCGATCGCGGTTTTCTTAATCTGCCCCCAGTGCAGATGATGCTGGTGCAGAGAGTGATGGCGGCGAATCCCAAGACTGTGATTGTGCTGCTGAATGGCGGCCCGATTTCGCTTGCCGGGCAATTCACAGGCGGCGGACGCGGCGCAGGTATCTCGCGCTTTTCAACTGTGCTTGATATGTTCTGGCCCGGAGAAGAGGGTGGAACGGCTATTGCAGATGTCTTGTTCGGCGACTACAACCCGTCGGGCCGCATGCCTTACACCGTTTATGCCGTTGATCGCGGATTACCGCCGATGAACGAGTACGACATTTCCAAAGGCTTCACCTACATGTACTACGGTGGCAAGCCGCTGTATGCGTTCGGACATGGATTGAGCTACACGACATTCGACTACAGCAACCTGAAATTTTCTTCTGCGCAGGTGAGAGGCAACGGAACAGTGCAATTGCAAGTAGATGTGAAGAACTCCGGGCAGCAGGCAGGAGATGAAGTTGTGCAGCTCTACGTGCATAACCGGGATTCAAAGGTGACGCAACCCAAAGAACAACTCCAGGGCTTTGAACGTGTCAGCATTAAACCGGGTGAAACAAAGACAGTGCACTTTACAATGCCGGTCGAACAGCTTTCCTATTGGGACACAGACAAGCATCAATACGTAATCAATGCTGGAACATATGAAGTGACGGTTGGAGGCGCTTCAGATGATGCGCGGCAAAAGGGCAGTTTTGAAGTCACGTCAGAAAGCGCATGGCCAGCCACTGAATTGACCACACGCGCAGCGATTGGCGATTATTCAAACGCAACGAAATAGTCGATGCCGTGGCCGCAGCGCATTCGCGCGCGCTGCGGCACTCAGGCTCTACTTCAGGGGAGAAATCAGAATGAGAACGAGGAAGTTTGGATGGATTTTGAGTGCTGCTGTTTTGGCGATTACCTGCCATGCGCAGACTCAGGTGAATATAGATGTGAACCTGTTGAAGTCGCAAGGCGCATATAAGCCGATTTATAGCTGGTTCGGGTATGACGAGTCGAACTACGGAACGATGAAGTATGGCCGGCAACTGACAAAAGAACTGCATGACCTGAGCCCGGTGCCTGTTCATATCCGCGCGCACTTTCTGTTCAATTCCGGCAACGGAGTTCCAGAGGTGAAGTGGAGCTCATCAAACGTCTTCAGCCTGGACGCGAACGGCAAGCCTGTTTATGACTTCACTATCACGGACAAGATGTTTGACGCCTACAAGGAAGAGGGCGTACAGCCGATGGTAGAACTCGGCTTTATGCCGAAGGATCTTGCATCGACAGTCCCGGGAATCACGGAATATCAGCTCCACTACCCTGCCCCCACCAATGGCGGATCGGTGAACAATCCGCCGAAGGACTACAAAATGTGGGGCGAGCTGGTACGCAAATACGTTGAGCACCTGGCGGAGCGATACGGACGCGATCAGGTGAGCAACTGGTACTTCGAAGTGTGGAACGAGCCGGACATTTCGTACTGGCACGGCACGCAGGAAGAGTACTTCAAGCTCTATGATTACTCGGTTGCAAATGTTCGTGCCGTATTGCCCAGAGCAAAAGTGGGCGGACCCGCGGCAACAGGGCCGGCAAGCCCTAAAGCCTCAGCTTTTCTCGAAGCATTCCTGAAGCATTGCGAGAATGACAAGAACGCAGCCGATGGCAAGCCGATTCCTCTGGATTTTATTTCGTTTCATCCAAAGGGACGTCCGCGGCTGATCGACGGGCACGTGCGCATGGGCATCAGTGATGAGTTGAAGTCCGCGAAGAATGGCTATGAGATCGTATCGAAGTTCCCGAAGTATAAGCAGACGCCCATCATCCTGAGCGAGGCCGATCCTGAAGGTTGCGCCGGTTGCTCAATGCGAGTGAATCCTGCGAATGCTTACCGTAACGGGCCACTGTACCCGGCGTACACCGCCGTGGCAATGAAGGGGCTCATCGATCTGGAGCAGGCGGCTGGGGTCAACCTGATCTCGATGCTGTCGTGGTCATTCGAGTTTGAAGGCAAGGATTACTTCGAGGGTTTCCGCACGCTTGCGACCAACGGAGTGGACAAACCTGTTCTGAACGTTTTCCGCATGGCCGGACTTATGTCTGGCGACCGCGTAACGACGACCAGCACTGGCCAGGTTCCGCTGAATGACATTGTTGAACAGGGTGTCAGGCAGCAACCTGATATTGACGCATTCGCCACCAAGGCCGCGCATGAAGCGGCAGTCATGATGTGGAACTATCATGACGATGATGTAGCGGGGCCAATTGCGCCTGTGCAGGTAACAATCACGGGCATACCGGCTGGAGTGAAGAAGGTTTTGCTCGAGCACTATCGCATCGACGAGGCGCACAGCAATTCCTATACAGTGTGGAAGGCGATGGGCTCACCGCAATCGCCCACACCGGAACAATATGCGCAGTTGCAGGCAGCCGGACAACTTGAGCTGTTGACCTCTCCCAAATGGCTCGATGTGAGCGACGGCAAAGTTGTGATTGACACGAATCTGCCCAGGCAGGCAACATCGCTTCTGCATTTGAAATGGTAGGAATTTAAAAATGAATTGCAGCGGCCGATTGAAAGTTATCGCGCTGGTATTTGGCCTGTGGAGTTGGGGTGCGCAAGCATCTCAACCGCCACAGGCCTTCAATCTTGAGGGCGACATTGCAGGCGCGCACGATCCGTCTATGATTCGCGAAGGCAACACCTATTACGTTTTCACAACTGGGAGAGCGCCGGGCGGAGGGCAATTTGCTATTCGATGTTCGAGCGATCTCACTCACTGGAAACAATGCGGCCAGGTGTTCGATGCGGTTCCGGCGTGGATCAAGGAACGAAGCCCCGGCACGAGAGACCTTTGGGCGCCCGACATCTCTTTCGAGCACGGCCAGTATCGGCTGTACTATGCTTACTCGCTGTTTGGGAAGAATACTTCCGGCATCGCTCTGGCAACTGCCAAGACGCTCGATCCGAAAAGCCCTGACTATGGCTGGCACGATGAGGGACTTATCCTCGAATCGAAAGCGACGGATGATTTCAACGCCATCGATCCGAATTACATTGAGGACAATGCGCATCATGCCTGGCTGAATTTCGGTAGCTTTTGGACGGGCATTAAAATGCGCGCGCTTGACGCGGCCACGGGCAAACTCTCAACGACAGACACGAAAACTTATTCGCTGGCGAGCCGCGTTCGGCCTGAAAATGCCGAGCCGAATCCTCCGGGTTTGCCCGGCAACTGGCAGGCGGTTGAGGCTCCGTTCATCGTTCGTCACGGCGGATATTTTTATCTCTTTGTTTCTTTCGACCTGTGCTGCAGAGGCGTTAAAAGCACTTACCGGACGGTTGTTGGGCGCGCAAAAGCAGTGACCGGACCGTACTTTGATCGCGATGGAGTGCCGACGCTGAAGGGCGGTGGGACGGCATTGCTTTCGGCAAATTCGCGCTGGTTGGGACCGGGCGGCGAGTCAGTGCTTCTACGCAAAGGCGAACCGGATCTGATTGTCTATCACGCCTACGACCATGAAAGCGGCAAGTCGTCGCTGCAGCTTTCGACGATCGAGTGGCAGCACGGTTGGCCCACCGCCGCGCTGAGGGAGAAGTAAGGCAGGTGCGCTACTTCTTGACTGCGCGAATATCCAGCGGCATCATCTCAAGGTTTCGCACGCGTGGCGGGGCTGTTCCCGGCGGAAGCGTTGTGGAGTAAAACCCGAGCCCCTGGCTTGAGGCTGCGGGATAGATGAGCGCGGTGAGAACTGTCTCGCCGTCTTCGGCGAAGACCTCAATAGAATTGCTGTCTACGACGATCTCCATCGGCACGCCTTCAGCCTGGATGCGCTTAAGTGGAGCGGAGACACGCGTCGGAAAATCCGCCGACCAGTCGATCTTTCCTGAATGCGAGCGATCAATAAAAATGCGGCCATTGGCCGTATCGATGCCGACGATCGTTTCTTCATTTGCGGCCTGGTTTGGATCGATGTTGTTGCGGCGCAGGCGGACACCAGCTTCGGACGCATCGCCGGGATCGAGCGTGAAGCGGAGCCTGAAGACACCGCCTGAGAGTTTCTTCGCGGCAATTCGCTCATTCGCTTTCGTGATCGTCTGAAATGCAGGTGCGCCGAACATGGCGGAATATTTTTTATCTGCAGGCAAGCCGAGGACAGGCTTCTGTACAAGCAGCAGCGGCTCCTGCATTGGCGTTGGCGGCGGGTATGCGGGCGGCTCCTGAAAATAGAGATGACGTGCAGTCGTCATTTCTCCTCGACCGGGCAGAGCAGGCAATTTTGAGGCGTACTTCCAATTGCTCATCCAGGCAATCCATGTGCGTTCGACCGACTCATTGCCGGTATTCGCGAATGAAGTAGAGGCGTAGAAATCTTTGCCCCAGTCGACCCAATGCGGCCCTGAACCTGGATGATCTTCAGTAAAAGTTGTACCATCAAATTCGCCTACGAAGTATTGATCGCCCGAACCGCCTGCCGGGCCGCCCGCACCGATGTTGACGTTCAGCAACCATCGTGAGCCATCGAGATGACCCTGCGCGTCGTAAACAGGAAGCTCAAAAAGATCGGGGCACTCCCATACTCCAGAAACCGCACCGGCAGGACCGAACTCGCTGGCGAGCTCCCACTTGCGCAGATTGGGCGAGCGATAGAAGCGCACTTTGTGCTGGTCAGGCAGTGCGACAACCATCACCCAGCTCTTCGACGCTTCATGCCAGAACACTTTGGGATCGCGAAAATTCTTGAGGCCAAGATCAATGACAGGATTGCCGGAGTACTTCGTCCACGTTGTGCCCTCGTCGCGGCTGACGGCGATATTCTGCGTCTGCTTACCGAGCGATGCGCCAGTGTAGATCGCGATAAGACAGCCGGGAGTCTTTTGTCCGGCATCGCCGCAAAGGCCGCTGGTATTGTCGTGATCCTCAACGGTTGAACCGCTGAAGATGGCAATCCCATTTTCTTCGGGGATGGCGATGGGCAGATGCTTCCAGTGGACAAGGTCGGGCGAAGTGGCGTGACCCCAGCTCATGTGGCCCCATTGATTACCGAAGGGATTTGTCTGAAAGAAGAGATGGTATTGCCCATTCAGGTAAATCGGGCCATTGGGATCGTTGATCCAGTTTGGCGGCGCAAAGAAATGGATCTTCGGTTGCCAGTCAGAATTGCTTGCAGGCGCGACAGACTGCTGCTGGGCGTGTGATTGCACCGCTGTAAGAATTGAAATAAAAAATAATATGCAGCCGGCAAATACCGGAATACGGGGACGGGGATCCATTAGCATGCTTCGCTTAACCTTGAGATGAGGTTAACGCATTGGTCGAGGTTGGGGCTAATCGCCAGGTGCGGAGCTGAAGTTGTACCGGAAGAGACGCGTGGAGAGACTGCGAACTCGACGCTTAAAGCGACTCGGCAGTCTCCCCGGTGGTTGCTCTTCTAAGCGAGCTGGAAGGAAATGGTGATGTTGGTGGTCATATCCACGGGCCGACCGTCGCGTGTGGCCGGGCGGAAGCGGATCTGCTGCGCAACGCGCTGCGCTTCCTCATCGAGGCCATGACCCAGGCCGCGCAAGACTCCCTGAATAGAAACCTGGCCGTTAGCCAGAAAAGTTACGCGCAAGACCACGTCGCCTTGCACCTTCATCTCACGAGCTTCAGCCGTGTATCGCACCGGAGGCTTTGAAATGAGCTCGAGGTTTGTGAATGCGGGCTGCATGCTCACCCTCTGCACTACGGCCACCGTGGCTGCAGCCGGGATGCCCGCGGATGCCACCCTGCCGTAGGTTCCGTTTGAAGCCGTTCCGGTGGCGCCGGGAATTCCGGCAGAAGCGACCTTGCCTACTGTTCCAGCATTCGAACCAGAGGTGGTTCCATTTCCGATCCCAGTCGATCCCACAACGCCATGCGGTGCGACAGCGGGGCCTTGCTGGCCTCCGTAAGGATTGCCAATGGCGGCGATGGTTGCCGGGCGTGTCGCGTTGGGGTTCGGTGTAGCGCCAAATGTATCGCCCAGGTGAACCGGAGCAGTAGATGGCTTGATTTGCGGCGTCTGCGCGGGCATGGCGGCCGTGAGCGCTGCCTTTGGCTGCGGCGCCAGAACAATCGCCGGCTTGGCAGGCTTGATGACCGGATCGGCCAGCTTGGCTTCAACCTGGATCGGCTTGGGCTCAGGCTTTGGCTTCGGCATATCGATCTTGGGTGCATCCATCTTCACCTTGGGAGGCTCGGGTGGAGGCGGAAGCTTGGGCGGAGGCGTTACTTTGACCTTGGGCTCCGGCGGCGGAACGGTGGGCGCAATCAACTCCGTCATCTCGTAGTGATGCACCGCGATCACATGCTTCATCGTCATCCCGATAATGAGGACGGCAGCGAGAATTGATCCGTTAACAGTGGCGCTGGCAATGATTGCACCGGTGCTGCGCTCCGGCTCGGGGAGTAGACCGAAATTTGTTCTTCCAGGGGTATATTCGACCGCCATGATCCAGACCTCGCAAATACCAACGATTGAAGACGTAGTCAGAAATATGAAAACGGGGAAACTGTACTAATTCGCGGCAGACTTGCAGACTGCTTTTCAGGAACCCATTACCTTATGTCGCGAATGCGATTACTAAAGTCGGATGCTGCAAGACGATTATCCCCGGAATGGAAGCAAAGCTAAAGGTCCAAAAGGGTAAGTAGAGACGGTACTAAGGTGCAAGAAGTAACACAAAGGTGGTACGCGCGACGCCGAGGCCGCTTTTTATCCCGACGCAGTTAACTTTCGTTGCGCCCCTAGCCGGGCGGCAAGCTGGACCAGTGCTTCGTCGTATCCTCGCTGAGCGGCAATCTGCATTCCGCCAGGCGCGCAGGGAACGGCAACGACGGGCACTCCAGCGAGACTGAACGGCGTGGTGTATCGGAGCAGATGAGCTCGGGTCTGCGAGTGGTCTGCGCCGGCCGCCAGCCTGGCTACAGGCGCGCACGGAAACATGATCAACTGATGTTCTGCGAACAGATCGTCCATGCGGGCATTGAAACTGGAGTGCCGCTGGCGCAGCGCTTCAATCTCTGACGGCGTAATGCGCGCGCCCATTTCAAGCCGCTCGCGGATGGCCGGCTGAAAACGATCGAAATATCCGGCGTGCAATCGCGCTGCCTCCCACGCTTGAATGCGGGCGAAGATGTCGCGTGATTCGGACCACCATTCTGGATTGATGGTGCGCACTTCAAGACCAAGCGATTCCAACTCGCGAATTGCCGAGCGAAAACTTGTCATGATCTGCGGCTCGCAGTCCTCAAGAAAGCTGTCAGCGATGATTGCGAACCGATTGAATTTGATCGCTGGAGGTGGAACATCAGGCGCGTAAAAGGCGGCGAGCAGGGGCGCGTCTTCGAGATCGTGAAACAGCCAGCCAAGCGTGTCGAACGATTCGGCAAGGTGCGCGCCACCGCGCCAGTTGCCTCGGCCCAGCGATGATCGGTAGCCCGCCAATCCGCCGAGCGATGCGGGAACACGCACGGAGCCGCCTGTATCTGTACCGATGGCAGCAACCGCCGAACCTTCAAGCACGCTGGCGACGGCTCCGCTTGATGAACCGCCGGTTAAAGCTCCCGGATCGCCGGGCAACAGGCAATCGCCGAACTCAGGATTTTCGCCAGTGATGCCGTAAGTAAGCGGATGCACATGCGTTTTGCCTGTGATGACTGCGCCCTCTGCGCGCAACTGCTCCACGAGCCACGAGTCTCTGGCGGCCTTTCCCTTGAGATCGCGGTAGAAGACGGTGCCGCAGCTTGTGGGAGCACCGGCAAGGTCGAAGCAGTCTTTGACTGAAATCGGCAGGCCCCATAGGGCGCTGCGTCCATCGCCGAACGGACCGGCCTTGCCGCTCGGCATCTGCTCCGCGCGTTTGGCTTCGCTGCGCGTCCAGTCTGCGTCCTGCCACAGATAGGTGTTGCGGCCGGCATTCTGATTTGAGCGCGCCAACGCCTGCTGGGCGAGTTCTGTTGGCCGCACGGTTCCATCGGCTAGGGCACGGCGCAGTTCGCGAACGGTCCAGAATTTAGTCGTCATAGTGCCGGGAAGAGTCTCCGTTCCGGCAGGATTTGTTTCGCGATCGACGCACTCACCGTGTACACAGGATCGTTGACTACCTGGCTGAGGCGCAGTTTCATTGCGACGCTGCACAGGATGTAGGCGTGTTCGTCACTGAAGCCCCATCGACTGACCAGCAGGTCGACCATGCGGTTGGTGGCGTCGTGCGCGGTACCTGCCAAGTCGGTTCCTGATTCGAGAACTATCCACGCATCTGAAGCCCTATCGGGCGCAACGCGTTCACATGCTTCGACAATGGGGCCGTCGAGCGGTTGGTTCTTATGGAAATTGAAGCCTAACGTGACGTCGAGCGGACACTCGATGCCATTGATGCAGACTTCGCCGTCGCCCTGCGCGGCATGACCGTCGCCGCAACTGAAGAGCGCTCCGCGATTGTAGACCGGCAGATAGAGAGTTGATCCAGCGCACAACTCGCGCACGTCGAGATTGCCGCCAAAAGGGCCCGGAGCCCGCGTGCGAAAGGCTCCATCGTCAGCACGCGCCACGCCCATGACGCCAAGAAATGGCCGCAGTGGAACGATTGCCGGCGCCAGCGAACTAGTGCTTTCGCCTTCAAGATTCCAGTGAAAAAGATACGGCCCTCGAAAGCGATCCTTCAGAAAACCGAAACCATCAACTATGCTCGACCAGCCCCAACCGGAATGTCGCGTTGTGAGCACATCAATCTGCAGTACGTCGCCGGGCTCCGCGCCTTCAATCCAAACCGGGCCGGTAAGCGCGTGGACGCGGGTGCGGTCGATGTTGAGCAATTCCGCAGCCGTCATGCCGCGGTGGACCTGGCTACCGCTCGAGTCGACGCACTCGAACTGTACTTCATCGCCGGAGTGAATCCGCAAACGCGGTTGCAGGGAACGGTCCCAGACGGAGTGCGTGGGTAGGGCGGCTAGCGAGTGTTCCATCACGGCTGCTCCTGTGGCATGTGCCTTTGAATTTAGCACGCGGCAACGGTGCTGATTTAACGATTTGCAAGAGCCGTCAAAGGCAGCAATTTGATTCGAAAGGAAAGAGTACTCGGACGCCGGGTTCATCTGTTAAGTTGGAGCGAGGTAAGCTCTTCCCCTCCCCACAACAACGACGTTTGCGAGTAATATCCATGGACCTGATGGAAAGATTGGCAGCGCACAAGGCACTAGGCTCGGCACCGCGGGAGGAGCTTACGTGGCTGGTCGAGCACGGCACTCTCCGGCACCTTGAAGCAGGCGAGATTCTGACCCACAAAGGCAAGCAGGTTGAGGGTCTCTACGTGGTGTTGACTGGGCACGTGGTGCTTTCCGTGGACCGACCTACCGGACCACAAAGGGTAATTGAATGGCGCGCCGGCGAGGTATCGGGGATTTTGCCTTTCTCGCGTCTGAAAAGCCCGCCGGGAGATGCTGTGGCAGTGGAGCCGACAGAAATTCTGTCGATACCCCGGGAACAGCTTCAGGAGTTGACGAGGGCGTGCTATCAGATAACAACCATCCTGGTGCACATGATGATCGATCGCGCGCGGCTGTTTACGTCGAGCGACCTTCAGAACGAGAAGATGATCTCCCTCGGTAAACTTTCTGCCGGCCTGGCCCATGAACTCAATAATCCGGCGTCGGCCATTGAACGTAACGCAACGTTGCTTGAAGACCGGCTTGCCGAGGCGGAAGCGGCTACTCATGCACTGGGAGTTGCCCGGCTGAGCGACGCGCAACTGGCCGCGGTCGAGTCAACTCGAACTGCCTGCATTGCGAAGGCGCCCGCAGGTGTGCGCTCGCCGGTACAACAAGCCGAGCGCGAGGAACAGATTGCGGACTGGCTTGCCGATCACGGGCTTGATGAAAACATGGCGGACGCTCTTGCCGATACCCAGGTGAGCCTTTCGGCACTCGATGAGCTTGCCGGCGTTGTCCAGGGCAATGCGCTGGAGGCGGTGTTGCGCTGGGCTGCCTCAGGATGTGCGGTTCGCAGCCTTGCAGCGGAGATTCAGGAATCGGCGATGCACATTTCGGGGTTGGTGTCGGCCATCAAGGGCTTTACGCATATGGATCAGGCAATGGTGGCTGAACCGTTGGACGTTGGGCCGGGACTGGGCAACACCGTTGCTGTACTCAGGTCGAAGGCTGGACAGAAGTCGGCTGCGGTTTCAATTGAAGTTGAACCTGGATTGCCGCAGGTACGTGGGTTCGCAGGCGAGCTCAACCAGATATGGGGCAACCTGATCGATAATGCCCTCGACGCTATCGCCGACAAAGGGTGCGTTCAGGTTAGGGCAAAGCGGGAAGGCGGGCGCGTGGTGGTGCGCATTGTGGACGATGGGCCCGGAATTTCGCCGTCGGTGCGCGAGCATATATTCGACCCTTTCTTTACCACCAAGCCGATGGGCGAGGGTACCGGTCTTGGCCTGGACATTGTGCGGCGCCTTGTGGCCCACAATGTTGGCACCATTGAGCTAGAGTCGGTGCCGGGACGGACGGAGTTTCGCGTAGGACTTCCCATAGCCGACGATTCAGCAGGGGCGCGCAATGAATAAGCCTGTATTGATGATCGTGGACGACGACCCGCAGGTACTGGCCGCGGTGCGCCGCGATTTGCGTTCGCGCTACCGCGAAAACTACACGGTCATGGGCGCGTCATCGGGCGGCGATGCGTTAGAGGCAATGCGCGAGTTGAAGAGCCGCGGCGACTCGCTGGCGATGATCATCAGCGACCAGCGCATGCCGGGCATGATGGGCAGCGAGGTGCTGGCGAAGTCGCGAGCAATTTATCCTCTTGCGCGCAGGGTGCTGCTGACCGCTTATTCCGATATTGATGCCGCCGTAAAGGCCATCAACGAGGCACATCTCGACCACTATCTTTCCAAGCCGTGGGATCCGCCTGAAGATCGGTTGTACCCGGCTGTGGACGATTTGCTGGACGCTTGGCAGGCGGAGAGTCTGCCAGAAGCAAAGGGTCTGCGGTTGGTGGGACATCAGTGGTCGCCTCAATCGCACGCGATCAAGGATTTTCTGGCCAGCAATCTGATTCCCTATCGCTGGCTGGATGTGACGCGCGATGAGGATGCGCAGGCTTTGCTTGATGCGGCCGGAGTGGACAGCAGCGAGCTACCAGCACTTTTCTTCGATGATGGAACGCCTGTATTGCGCAATCCCGATCCACGCATGGTGGCGGAGCGTCTGGGCAGGCCGTTGACCGCAGCCTTCGATCTATATGACCTGGCGATTGTTGGCGCGGGCCCAGCGGGGCTTGCCGCAGCGGTCTACGGCGCGTCTGAAGGGCTGCGTACGGTGCTGCTTGACCGCCACGCGCCGGGTGGACAGGCGGGCTCAAGCTCCAGGATCGAGAACTACCTTGGCTTCCCTGCCGGCGTAAGCGGTAGCGAGCTGACGCGGCGCGCAATTGCGCAGGCACAGCGACTGGGTGCCGAGTTCCTGGCTCCGCTTGAGACTACCGGCTTGTCTATCGACGGCGGATACAAGCGGCTGACGCTCAGCGATGGGCGAGAACTCGTAACGCGCACCGTGCTGGCCAGCACCGGAATGCTCTATCGCCAGCATCCGGCGCCGGGCATTGCCGAGCTCACTGGGGCGGGCGTTTATTACGGAGCCGCTACGACTGAAGCAGCGGCATTTCGAGAACGGCGCGTGCTGGTGGTCGGTGGAGGAAACTCAGCTGGGCAGGCCGCCATGCACCTGGCGAGGTACGCGAGAGAGGTTGAGATCATCGTACGTCGCAATGGCCTGCGCGAAACGATGTCGCAATACTTGATTGAGCAAATTGAGAAGACGGTGAATATCCGCGTACGCACCGGCAGCGAAGTGGCGCGGGTAGAGGGCAATGGTCACGTGGAACGGGTTGCGCTCACATGCCTGGCGGACGGCGAAACTACGCTTGAGGATGCAGACGCACTTTTTATTTTTATTGGCACCAGCCCCCGCAGCGATTGGCTGCCGCCGGAAGTGTTGCGCGACGCAAAAGGATTTGTGCTGACTGGCCGCGACTTGATGGCTGCCGATGATTTTGCGCGCACCTGGAAAGAGCAACGCGAGCCGTTGCTGCTTGAAACCAGCGTTCCAGGCGTCTTTGCGGCGGGTGATTTGCGGGCCGGCGCAATGAACCGAGTGGCTTCGGCAGTTGGTGAAGGCTCAATGGTAGTGCGGCTGGCCCACGAATATTTAGCGCTTACATAGGCTATGAAAAAGGCCTCAAGGACCGGGTTGATGGGCCTTCACGCGGTCATAATCACAGCTAGCTGTGATATGACGGCATTGCGCCGTACCATCACCGACTGGCTTGAAATCAAGGATTACCGGTAGATCGATTCGCATGCTCAGCTGGTTCAAGGCCGGTATTTCTCATTGGAAGTGGTCAAAATTGACTAGCAGTTGAATTTATCCACTAAAAGGGTCATGCGTGGCTCGAAAACCGCACCAAAGTGTAAACATATCCTCAGCTAAGTTCCCGTTTTTCTTTTCACTTGCCGGGCAATGGTATTATTCTGGGCCGTCGGGGTATTTAGCTAAAAGAAGTCACTGGATTTTCAGCATGGATCCAAAGGAGAAGATATGAATCGGCGTGATTTGAGTTCAGCTTGCCTGCTCGCACTAGCGGCTAGTCTTGCCTTGCTTCCTATGGGGTGCAAAAAGGCTCCGCCCATAACTCTGTCGGCAAATGCAACCCCACCATCGGTATTTCCGGGGGAACCAGTTACTGTAACTGCTACCGCCGGGTCGGTGGATCCCAAGAAGAACACCAATGTCCTCTATAACTGGTCGGGGACAGGCGCTTCAGGCAATGGCACTTCGACCACCGTTCAGACCGCATCGCTTGATCCGGGAAACTACAGTGTGAAGGCAGAAGTGAAGGAAGGCAAAAAGGGCAAGGAAGGTTTGAAGCCTGGCCAGTCTGCCGATGCTACTGCCAGCTTTACGGTAAAGCCCTTCGAACCGCCAACGATCAGTTGCTCGGTTGACCCGACGACGATCAAACCAGGCGACTCGGCGACCGTTACTTCGACTGGAATGAGCCCGCAGAATCGCCCCCTGACGTATAGCTACTCGGCGACCGGCGGAACGATTTCCGGCAGCGGAACCACCGCGGCCTATGCTTCGGCAGGCGCGCCTACCGGCACTGTAGGAATTACTTGCAACGTTGCCGACGACAAGAGCCACACTGCAACGGCCAGCACAAGTCTGACGATCGTTGCCCCCCCGCCGCCACCACCGCCACCGCACACCTCGACGCTGTGCTCCATCAACTTTGGGGACGACAAGAAGCGGCCAACCCGCGTAAGCAACGAAGCCAAGGCCTGCCTGGACGAAGTTGCTCTTGATCTGCAGCGGCAAGCCGACGCCAAGGCCGTAATCGTTGGCGAGTCGAACGCCAAGGAAAACGATATTACTGCGAAGCAGCAAAAAGTGGCTGCCCGGCACAAGAAGGCCAAAGTAACGCTCTTTGCAGCACAGCGCGCAGTCAACGCAAAGGACTACCTGGTTACGGAAAAAGGCATTGATGGCTCGCGCATCAGTACTGCTACCGGAACGACCGATGGACAGACCGCGGAGAACTACCTTGTACCTGCCGGCGCGACGTTTGCCGGCGATGTACAGGGAACCACTCCGGTTGAAGAATCGACCGTGAAGCCGGAAGTTCGCAAGCCACTGGGCCACAAATAGCGCTGCAATCGGCCCTTCGACCGCAATTGGCAAGTTACCATCGGCTCTTCTGTCTCAGCGACGGGAGAGCCGATGTCGTTTGCCGCTTAGCGGGCTGCTTTGCATTACTTTTCGCTGTCAATTTCTTCGCCGCTGAGCCTTGCGGTGAAACTCCAAATGCCCGCCATTCGTATCTTCACTGGAGCCCCAGGGAAGATTTGTGCCTGCTGCCTCCGTCTGCCCGTTGACACTGCGCGGAGAAATCTTGTCAAATGGCCGCATTTACAAACAAGGCGATTGCAGGAACTTCAGCGTTCGCTCATACCAAAGTTGCGCAAAGAAGGAGACTAATGAAAAAAGCAGCGATCACTCTCGTGCTTCTGGCTTCGGGAATCGCGTGGGCGCAGCCCCCGGCGGATTGTAAGCCATCAGCGCTGAATATTCCGGGAGCTCCGTACCCCTGTGTATTTCCCGATCATCGTGCCATGTTCCGCGTAGCAGCGCCCAATGCTCAAAGCGTACGCGTCCGCGTAGGCACCGGGTTCGACTTAAAAAAAGAAGCTGACGGACTGTGGTACGCCACCACCACTCCGCTCGTAGAAGGCTTCCACTACTATCTGCTCAACATCGACGGCGCCACTTTCGCCGATCCCTCGACACGCACTTTCTTCGGAGGCGGAACTGACAGCAGCGCGATTGAAGTGCCTGCGGCCGACGCTGATTTCTACAGCCACAAAGATGTACCGCACGGCGTGGTTCGTGAGCAATGGTACTTCTCAACTGTGACGCAGAAGTGGCGCCGCGCTTACATCTACACTCCTCCCGATTACGACACTTCAAAGGCGAAGTACCCGGTTCTCTACCTTCTGCACGGCTGGGGAGAAAACGAGCAGGGCTGGACCTTTCAGGGCCATGTCGATCAGATCATGGACAACCTGATCGCTGACAAGAAAGCCAAGCCGATGATCATCGTCATGGACAATCTGAATGCCGGCAAGCCGGGCGAAGACGTTTCGATTTATAACGCTCGCGGCGTCATCACGCAGGCAGTGCCTCAGCCCACATCAGCCCAGACCGGAGCACCGGGAGTACCGGGAGCTGGTCCGGGTGGGCCACCGGCAGCGCCCGGCGCGGCGGGGGCGCCTCGTCCAGCACCGCGTCCGATGGCCAGCACAACGTTCACTGAGATGATGTTCACGGATCTAATTCCGTTCGTGGAGAAAACCTACAGAGCCATGCCGGGCCGCGAAAACCGGGCCATGGCGGGCCTGTCGATGGGCGGCGCACAAACGTTCTCAACCGCACTGCTCAATCTCGACAAGTTCGCTTACATCGGCGGATTTAGCGGAAGCTGTGGCGGCCGCGGAACGTTTGACCCGAAGACCAGCTGCGGCGGCGCTTTTGCCGATCCTGCGGCATTCAACAGCAAGGTCAAGCTGCTGTTCCTTGGCATCGGTTCCGTTGAAGGACCGGGCGCAAAGAACTTCAGCGAGGCGCTCACCAAAGAAGGCATCAAGAACGTGTACTTCGAGTCTCCGGGCACTGCGCACGAGTGGCTCACCTGGCGGCGCACCCTGGCCGACTTTGCTCCGCGCTTGTTTAGATAATCTGCTTCAGTACAAATCCGAACGTCGGCTGCGAATTTGGTCCGGCGTTCGGATTCTATATTTAGTGTTCATCTATTTCGTTCATCAATTCCCTTGCCCGCTCAACTGCCTCTTTCAACGCAGCCTTGCCGGCGCGCGTTGCGCTGTAGCACTTTCTTCGTTTACCTGAAATCACAACAACGCTCGCTTTCAGCCATCCGCGACGCTCCATGCTGTGCAAGAGCGGATACATTGTCCCAGGTCCAAGCCGGTATCCGTGCCGGCCTAGTTCCTCAATCATGCCGAAGCCAAAGATCAGTTCCTTCGCCGCGTGATGAAGCACATGCACACGGACGAGCCCGATGTACAGATCCTGATGCTTCGCATTGGCTCGCTTGATCACGGGTGGCGTTTCCTATGCTCAGGACTGCTTTGCCGATCGAATGCTGACGCCCTGCCCATTGCGAATGGCGTCGGACGCGATTCGCACTACCTGGTCGCCTGAATGCAGATCGCCGAACACTTCCATGTCGCCGTTCACAGTTTGGCCGGTCTGCACGTTCACCCACTCGGCCTTGCCGTCGCGCACTCGGATGACGAAAGTATGTTGTTGATCTGCGGTTACGGCAGTCGACGGCACGAACATGCTCGCAGTTGCGCGGCGGACCGGCCATGAAACGGTGACAAAACTTCCGGGTGCAAGCTTATCTTTCGGATTCTGAACATCGAGTTCGACGTGCATGGTGCGCGTGCTCAAGTCAACGTCGTGTGCAATGCGAGCGATGGGCGCGTGAAACGTTTCGCCCGGATATGCTGGCACAGTGAATGCGACAGACTGCCCTTGTTTCATCTCGCCAACTTCCGCTTCAGGAATCGGCACCACCAAGCGCAGCCTGTTTGCATCAACGATGCGCACAATGGGCTGCGCACCTGCCTGACCTGCAGCAGGACCGGTAAGTGCGCCAGGGTGCAGATTGCGAAGTGTGACAACTCCGCTGAATGGCGCGGTGATGGTGAGATACGATTCCATCTGTGCAACACTGCGAAGAGCATCGCGAGCAGCGCTCACATTGTGCTCCGCCGCCGAAACCGCGCCTTTGTCAGCCGCAACCGTCTGCTCTGCAACCTGCACATCGTTTTGTGCCACAACGCCAGGAGTTTTCGCTGCTGCCGCAAGGTGCACATATGTCCCTTCATCGGAGGCCATTTTTGCCTGTACCGAGGCGAGTTGCGATTCGGCAGCGTGCACTGAGGCTTCGCTCTGCGAGCGCTGCGCCGCAAGCTCCGGTGCGGAAACACGCATCAATTCCTGTCCCTTGCGCACGCGCGAGCCAACGTCGACGCGAATTGAATCAAGAAACCCCGTCACGCGCGGATAGATATCGACAGATTGATAAGGCAGCAATTGCGCCGGCAGGCTCACGTTGATATCAAGCTTGCGCTCGGCCACGTTAACAGTCTCGACAGAAATTGGCGCGGTAACTTGTGCCGGATGCGGCGCGGAATCGCTCTGATTGTTGCAGCCGCTCAACGCGCCGACCATAAGCGCAATTGTGAGGAGTTTTGCTTTCATCGTGTGGGCTCCGATTGAGGAGTGAAGAAGAGGCTTTCAGGATCTTCCGGATCGAGCGAACCTGACGCAGTAGAAGCTTTTCGCTGCGCGATGGCGAAGATTGTCGGAAGCAGGAACAGAGTGGCGAGGGTGGCTGCAGCCAATCCGCCAATGACGGCGCGGCCCAGCGGCGCAGTTTCTTCAGCGCCGCGGCCAATGGCCAGGGCCATCGGAATCATGCCTGCGATCATCGCGGTACTCGTCATCAGAACGGGACGCAATCGCTCGGTTGCGGCGTCACGTGCTGCCACAAGCGGCTCGGCACCGGCGCGGCGATTCTTCTCCGCAAACGTTACCAGCAAAATTGCGTTCGCTACAGCCACGCCGATGGCCATGATGGCTCCCATAAAGCTCTCAAGGTTCAGGGAAGTTCCAGTGATCACAAGCATGAGAGCGACTCCCGCGAGTACTGCGGGCGCGGTGGATATGACAACAAGAGCGAGCCGTACCGATTGAAAATTCGCTGCCAGCAGCAACAGGATGACAAGCACCGCTGCACCCAGGCCAATTGCAAGTTCGCCGAAAATCTGGCGCTGCGCGTTGATCTGGCCGCGCACAGAAGTTGTTACTCCGCGAGGCGGCACGCCGGCATCGCGAATTGCGCTGTCGACGTCATTCGCAACAGCGGCAAGATCATTGCGCGTGGGATTGCCACTGATCATCAACATCCATTGACCGTTTTGCCTATCAAGCTCTCCTGGCACTGTGGTGGAGCGCAGCGTCGCAACCTCGCTAAGCAACGGTGTAGCGCCGCTTTTACTCGATACGGGGATGTTTGCCACGTCGCTCATCGAAGTCATCTGCGACTGAGGAACGGTGACTTCGACCTGGTAGCTCACGCCGGAATTTGGATCACGCCAGAAGTTCGGCGTCACAAAACGGCTCGAAGCTGTTGCAGAACCCACGGCCGCTCCAACATCTGACGCCGTTGCGCCAAGCTGACCCGCCAAGACTCGATTGATCTGAACGCTAATGGTGGGATAGTGAAGCGGCTCTTCATATTCCACGTCGCGAAGGGACTTTAACGCGAGCAATTTTTGTCGAACCTTCTCAGCGTAGGCTTGCACGTCTGCGTATTGAGGACCAGTGATGGCAACTTCGGCAGGAGAAGGCGAGCCAAAGCTGAGGATCTGACTTACGAGATCACCCGGATCGAAGGAGAAACGCGCATCTGGAAACTGGCTTGCGAAACGCGAACGAAGGCGCTCTTCGAGATCGCGCAACTTTAATCCGCTGCCGGGTTTCAAACCGACGTTGATGATTGCCTGTTGCGGCCCGCTCGTCCAAAGAAACACAGTGTTGATGGGATAAGACGCACCCTGCAGGCCAACGTAGCCGAGACTCAGGTCGAGATTGTTCTCACCTGCTCCATCGTTAATGGCACTGAGCACACGCCTCACCAAATCTTCCGTAACAGCGACGCGCGTTCCGTCCGGCGCATCAATGCGTAACCTGAACTGATTCGATGCCGAAGACGGAAAAAGCTCTCTTGGCAACCTGGGCGCTACAAGCAACAACACGAGCAGCGCAACAACGGCATAACCGAGCAGCAACCATGCTGGAAATTCCATCGCGCGTCCGAGCGCCGCGTGATATCGATTGCGAAAACGAGTAAATCCGTCCTCGCGCGTTTCGTGATGCTCTGCCTGCTTTTGTTTCTGCACAAACCAGTTCGACAAAACTGGAACCAGCGTACTCGAAAGCAAATAAGATGCGCCCATGGCAAAGCCGACTGCCAGCGACAGGGGCAGAAAAAGTGAGCGTGCCGGGCCGGTCATAAAGAACGATGGCAGAAAAACCGCAAACACGCTGAGCATGGCCAGCAATCGTGGAGTGGCAACTTCACGGCTAGCCAGCGAAACCGCCCTCGGCGTCGTCTCGCCCGCTTCAATATGAACATGAATATTTTCGAGCAGTACGGTCGCTTCATCCACAAGCACGCCGACCGCAAGTGCAAGCCCGCCCAGCGTCATGATGTTGATGGTTTGGCCCACCAGTCTGAGTGCAACGACTGCACCCAGCAATGCAAACGGAATGGTGATGACGACGATCAACGATGAGCGCCAGTCGCGCAGGAATAATAGAACCACTAATCCCGTCAGGCCCGCGCCTATCAATCCCTCGCGAAGCACAGAGTTGAGTGCGGAGCGAACGTATTCCGACTGGTCAAACTCATAAGCGATCTGAATATCATTCGGCAGCAGCGATTGGAACCGGGCAAGACTCTGCCGCACCTCGTTTACCACTGTGATGGTGGATGCGTCAGGACGCTTGGTGACAGGAATGTAAATGGTTCTTCTGCCATTGCGCAGCGCATATCCCGCCAGGATGTCTGATGTATCAGAGATGGTAGCCACATCGCCCATGTATACCGATGCACCGGCCCCGGTCTTGAGCGGAATGCTAAGCAAATCGCGCGAATTAACGACCGTTGAATCTGTGCTTACCAATGCGTTTGTGGAACCGATGTCCGCATTGCCGGCGGGTTGAATGCTGTTTCCTGTAGAAAGCGCTTGCACCAGCGACTCCGGCGAAAGCCCGTAGGCATGCAACTTCTCCGGCTTCACGTTGAGGATGATGGTTCGTTGGTTGGCTCCAAATGGTGGCGGAGATGAAACGCCCGGCAACGTTGCAAACACTGGCCGGACGCGATTAAGCGCCGCATCTTGAATTTCAGAAAGTGTGCGCGAGGGACTTGAGAAGACGAGGTACCCCACCGGGAGCGTGCCGGCATCGAATCGGATGACGAACGGTGCAACAGTTCCTGGCGGCATGAATGCATGCGCACGATTGACGTAGGAAATAGTTTGCGCCAGCGCCTCGCTCATGTTCGTGCCGGGATGAAAATTCAGACGAAGCAGCGCGGTTCCCTGGATCGACTTTGCTTCGACGCTCTCGATGCCGTTGATATAGAGAAAGTGATACTCGTAGTAATACGAGATGAAGCCCTCCATTTGCTGGGGACTCATTCCTCCATATGGCTGTGCCACGTAAATCGTCGGCAGGTCAAGATCGGGCAGAATATCAATGCGCATCCTCGTTAGCGCAACCACAGACAGCAGGCCCAGCGCTACGACAAGCGTGAGAACCGTGACCGGCCTACGAAGTGCTGCGCGAATCAGACCCATGCGTGACTGCTCCTGAAACTTGAATTCACGGCTTCGATTGGACTAGTTGGATGAACGGTTGAAGATCGCCTTCAGCCTCGGCGACTCCTGCAACACCGCGCCAGACATTCAAGCGCGCGACCGCATCGTCTCCTTCAGCTTGCGCCAAGGCCGACTCAGCGGCCGATACCTCAATCACCGTTGCCAATCCCGACTGATATCGAGCTTTCTGCTGCTGCTCGCTTTCGCGTGCGGCATTGAGTTCGACCGGCGTATTCTGCGCGACCGCTCTTGCGCCTTCGAGCAACGCGCGCGCCTCTTTCACCTGAGCCGACACATCGCTCATTGCTCGTTCGCGGCTCGCTTCACTCGCAGTCAGGATTGATGCCTGCGCTTTCTGCTGCGGACGCAGAGTAAAAATCTGAAATGCAGGAAAGGACACTTGCACCGCAGCGAGCCAGTTGTAAGTCTGCGGAGCCAATCCAGCGGAGCCGCCCTGGAAGGTTGGAGTAGGAGTGCTCGTCAGGCCCGCACCCAATCCCGACACAGAACCAAACAGAGAGAAATTGGGAACCCAGGATCGATTAAGTAGATGCAGCTGCTCCCTCGCCTGATCTCTTGCGGCGGTCTGCAGCATAACAAACGGGTGGCCTTCAATCTTGCCTGTTTGATCGCTCTGCGGCGGCTCACCTTTCAATAGCTGCGAGTCATCTATTTCAATTTGATCTGACGAGACCTGCAATAGATTGGCAAGTGCTTCAAGTCGCGCCTTTTCCTGCGCCTGCGCCTGAATCAATTGGGTGCGAGCCTGCGCGAGCTGCGCATCGGCCTGCGATGCATCAGCGCCCGGACGAAGCGTGTTATCCACCAGCACGTGAATCGATCGCGAAAATGCTTCCATGCGCCTCACGTTCGCTTGCTGAACAGTCGAAATTTGTCGCGCAGCTACAACGTCAAGGAAGGCGCCGGCCGCAGCCGATTGCACATCGAGCTTGGTCAATTCGGCCGCGTGGCTTGCGGATTCGTATCCGAAACGTGCCGCTCCAATCTGCGCACGTCTCGCACCGAAATCAAAGGGCTGCCATGAAAACAGTACGCCGGTGAGAGTGTTCCAGTCGCTGTGCCCGGTTGCTGTTCGCGCTGGTTCAGTTGGAATGGGCACCACCGACTGTCCCAGCGGCGTGAGGTTTGCTTTATTGGTGGTGGCGCGATTCAATTGCCAGAGCATGTCGGCGCGCGGAAGGTAGGCCGCTTGCGCAACACCAATTGCTCCTCTTGCCGCTTCCCTTTGCGCCTCGGCTGCACGTATCGCGGGATACCTTGTACCAGCCTGCTCAATCGCCGACGCAATTGTGAAAGGATGATGAATCGCTGCGGAGCTCGATGGAGCGTCCTGCCCAAGTAAACCAATCGGCAGGGAAGATGCTACAACCGCAAGCGCGACGCGCGTCGAGAAAAATAAATTTCGCACGGAGGGGAATCCTTGCAGCAGCCGAAATACGCTGCTATCGAGATTCGATGTTTACACCGCCGGAATTTAGTTGTCAACATTCGTCTGCGGTTCGACGTTATATCGATCTTCGTTTTCATTGAGTTGCTCGTGTCTCGACTGGGAAGACGGCGTACGGCATGTCATTGTTTTCGGAAATTTAATTAATGCGGGATATTTACCCGTTCACATCTCGTGTTCCATAACATATACTCTGTGCACCATAGTCTGGTTTGGGAAAGGAGCACTATGAGCATCTTCGAATCTTTGGAAGGTATGGCCAAAGGAATGTCAGGGGGAACGGAGCATGCCGCGGTTGCCGGCGGACTCCTTGAAGAACTTGGTGGACCAGCCGGAGTTGCAGGACTGATCCAGACTTTTCATCAGAACGGCGCTGGGGGCCTAATCCAACGATTCGCCAATGGTCAGACGCAGCCGACGGATCCCAATGCGATTGAGAACGCACTCGCGGGTACCGGGCTGATCGACAGTGTCGCTCAGCGAACCGGGATCTCCGCAGATACTGTTCGTTCAAGCATGGCAGTGGTCATTCCAATGATTGTGAATCACGTTACCGCAAATGGACATGTGACCACAGATGGACAACCTACCGGGAATCCCACTCCCGATGCTGGGTCGCTTATCCAATCCGTCCTCGGCAAACTGCTTTAGCAGCTGCGCGTTCGGCCTGCGTACAGAGGAACCACTCAGTGGTTCCTCTGTAGATGTTTGCGACTTGCCCAGGAGCGCGGAGAGTAATTGCGCGCCTAATTGGCAGGGGATAACTGGCCGTTCAGGGTCAAATCAATATCAACTTCCTTGGCTACTTTCAGAATAAAAATGCTGGGATCTTTGAGGCCCCACTTGACGTATGGAACTGTGAAGTGGCCTTTCGCTGCAAGCTCCGTGCCGGCGATGTGAATTTGCATTGGAACCGTGATGTCATGCGAAGTTCCATGCAAAGTGAAAGTACCGGAAACCTGAATCGTCGAGTCGCCGGATGGAGCGATGGTTCCCTGGTAACTGCTGGGCGCAAACGCGACCTGGTCGAAGCGACCTGTCTCAAGAACGTCGCTGTTCATCTTCTTGTCGCGGCTTGGCTCGCCGCTGTTCCCGCTTGAAGCAGCGACAACAACGGACCCTGATATCTTTTGAGCGATGCGATCGAACTCGATTGAACCGCTCTGCACATGGAAGGTTCCCTGCACATGATGACCTGAGCCTCCCAGCGTAAATGTCACCTGGCTCGTTTCAGGATTGACGTGGAAGGTCTGCTGCTGCGCAAATGCGGAAGCTGTTGCGAGCGAAACAACAAGGACAACGGCTTGAGCGTACGACTTCATTTTTCTTCTCCTGAATGCTATGAGCAGTTATGGCTTCTGATTCGATTGAGAGATGTCTTGCAACAACCATAGGCTGAGGGACGCGATATCTTTGTCGGATAAGTATTCGTGTCCCGGCATGTCGGTACCAGGAATGCCGAACTTAACAGTCTTCGCCAATCGAACGACGCGCTGCTGCGTGGAATCGGACGACATTGACAGAAGATTAGGATCCTTCTCGAGGTCCTGTGGCGCTCGCTTGAAGTAGGGTAGCCATGCTCGACGGGTAGCACCGTCCACACTGTGACAGTTGGCGCAGTCTCGTTGGTAAAGGCGTCTCCCTTCGGCAGGATTCGCCTCTGCGATGGCTTCGGCGGAGAGCTGCCACTGCCTTTCTTCTACGAGGTGTTCAGATGTATTGTCTCCATGCAGACTCTCGAGGTATGCGACCAGATCGTCACCCCGTCCGTCGCGAAACAGAAATCCATAAGAAGGCATGATGGAAGATCCGCTGACTTCTGCAGGCGAGTAGAAATGAGCCTTGAGCCAAAGCGCGGAACGACGCGTGCCAACTTGAGAGAGGTCGGGTCCCTGGCGTCGATTCCCTATCAGTAACGGGCTCTGAGCGCGTAGTTCCTGCATGGATTCGACCGGTCCCCACATCAATTCGTCTGGAGAATGGGGGCGCACATATTGCGAATGACAGTGAATGCAGCCTTCAGAGATGTAGACATGGCGACCGCGCTCAATCTGTGTAAGCTGCGGCGACGCATCGACAGCATTAACAAATCGATCGAAAAAGAAGGCTGCCAAAATCACCAGACCAGTGAGGGCTAGCTCACGTTTTCGCTGGCGAATCACTCCAATCAATTGCGGCGAAACGACAGCTACGCCAGCGATGACAACGAAGATGGGAGGAACATGGCCGAGATTCTGCCCCATGCCGATTCCTAAAGCGGAGCCCATCCAACCGGCAATGGCGTAAATCCACCCGGCAATTCGCCCCCGCTCGGCGATCGATGCGGCGGGAGCCAGGAGTGATGGATATGCGACCAATGCTACCGAGTAGAGGGAGACGCCGATGGGATAGAACACTGAAGCGAGTAAAGTACTGCCTGGGTCTAGCAGCAGCAAACACGCCGTTCCGAGAGCAAGGAATGCTGCCATGAGAACCGGCTGCAGACCTTTGCGCCGCAAGAGCAATGCACTAGCCAGAGCCGCGCCCAGATGGAGCAATCCATTCGCCCATAGATGAAAGGTTCCCTGCCACGTTCCTGCCTTTAATGCTGGTGTGTTCTGGATGATGAAAAACGCAGCCGAATCCAGCCAGACCAGCGCTGTAAAGGCGATGAGCAATTGTGCGAGAGAGATCTTTCTGGGAGCTTGGATCGTGACTGATTCAAGCAGCACCGGCGCCGGCAGAAATGTAATGCCTATTCCGGCCAGGCAAAGGACGCCCGCCGTAGTTGCTTGCACGTTGGCGGTGGAAGTAAAGAACGGTGGAAAGTTGCAAGCCAGATATGCGGTGCCGGTGCCTAAGCCAACCGCGAAGAGAGGATTACGATCGCCGACAAACTGGCGCAGATGCGTAACTAGAGTGACAGTAAGCAGTCCAAGCCCGGCACCGATCAGGAAAGCAACTGCAATTGCGCCGGCGATGCTGAGCGGTAAAAGCGTCAAGAACGCTGCGGCGCATGAAGCAACAAGACCGGCTCGTAATCGCCGTGCAGGTGAAGGCCAAATGCCGAGTCGCGGTGCAAGCAGGCTTAACAGAATTCCGCCGAGCGCCATGGCCGCCATTATTATCTTCAAGTGCACATCTGCAATGCCAAGAATGCTCAATCGCTTGAGAAATGCAAACTGAGCAAAGATCAGGAAATAGACATAGGTGATGGCGACAAGGCCCGAGCCTTGCCAGCCAAAACCGCCGTACTTAGCGCGTTGCACTGGCCAACCATCCCTTGCGCAACCCGATCGCTTGAATCAAAACGCACGCGCCATCAACGGCCGCCACCGTCAACCATCCCAATTCAAGCGTGTTCGCCAGAACCTGTCCAACTACGAAGATTGCAACGCTGGCGCGCGTTAGCGCGGTAAGCAGCCAGACGGTTTCAAGTTTTGCGCGGCTCCCTGTTTTCGAAACGAGGTATGCACCATAAAGACAAGCGAAGCCGACCGATAATACAAATGCGCCGATGAACGAGTTATAGATCAAGGCGTCAGCAGGAACTCGCAAGTGCATCATGTGCAGGGTAAACATTGGGGCTATCAGCAATAGCGTTCCAGTTGTGGCATCAGAGATCCCTGTCAGCAGTTGGTAACCGAAAAGAACTTGACGGTTCATGCTGTCTCCTCTTGTGGAATTCTGTCGGTAACCACGATAGGCTCGCGAAGGAGCGCAGACGTATCGACGAACCAGTCCAGTGAAGCAAGAAGCATCATGATTCCAGTAATGAGGCGAAGGACATAGAGGGCGTTGCGTGCAATGCCAGGCACGATGGTAAAGGTTGGATCAAAGCCTTCGCGCCAGCCGGCAACTGTCATGAGCAACACGTAGGCAATGACGCCTCCATTCCACAGGATGAAGGATCGAGTTCGATTAAAAACCCATCCGCCTTCGCCCAGGAGTTGCACGGTGACGAAGATAATCAAGCTCGATGTGAAGCCTGCCATCGCGACAAAAGAGTGACCCACAAGGCCATCGGTGAATTTAAAGTGATCGAGGACGCCGGGTAAAAAGAAAATCCAACCGGTAAGCACGAGGGCCGCCCACCAGCACAAAAAAGCGAATCGCCATCGGCGAGTGTTTGCGTGCCAATCAAAGGCTGCATAGTATACGGGCGTAAGTGGCAGCCACAAAAGAAGGCTTCCCAGGCTGATGAACTGCAATGGAAGGCGATGGCTGAGATCTCCGCGGCCTAGCGAGGCGCAGAGAATAAATTCAGCGATCAGCACGAACCAGGCGATTGAAATTGATTTTGATGTCTTCTGTTTACGCCGCGCGATCCCGAAGGGCAGCATCAGCAACACGGCCACTATGGCCAGTGATGACTCCAACTGGCTTGTTCCAGTCGGCCCGCCGGTATCAGGGTTGACTGCGGGATAGCCGTTGGGGCCGGATGCGACGTAGATGACAAATGGAATGGCAAAGAGAATGATAAGCCCGAGCAGCTTCGCCGCCCGTGCTGCTGCGCTTACCTTCTCCGAGTTCTTCCAATTCCCAATCAATGAGAAAACCAGAAGTAACCAGAGCGTAAGTAGCGCGAGCGGAAACAGTATGCGCACATATCCACTCCAATCGAGAAAGAGCTTACCGCTGGAGTGACCGGATAGCCAGGAGAACACGCCTACACCCAGCGCTGCTGACCATACCCACAGCACGGGCCTGCACCATTTTGCAATGAGGCCGCGATCTGCGCCGTAAACCCTGAAAAGAAACCCCACCAGCGGAAGACTTGTCCAGCCATAAAGCTCCAGGTTCATATGCACCATCATCCAACGGCCATAAGTCCACTCGCTAAGCAGTTGGTTCAGGGACGGAACAAGCAGAAGTACAGCAAGAAGGACACCTACGGAGTTTGCGAACGTTAGCCAGAAAAGACTGTGCCATGCTGCATAGGCGACGGGCTGCGGTTGGTGGCGCAATATCTTCATCTCATCACGCGTGGGCATGTTCCTGGATCTTTCCATCATGCATTTCCACCAGGCGGTCGCAGCGATTGGCAAGGTTGCGATCGTGCGTAGCCATAAGCAGTGTTGCGCCCTCTGTTGCGACAAGGTCCAGCAACAGACTGAACACGACGTTGCTCGCCTGCTCATCCAGAGAGCCAGTTGGCTCATCGGCAAGCAGGATCTTGGGCCTGTTCATGAGAGCGCGACAAAGCGCCGTACGCTGGCGCTCGCCGCCGGAAAGTTTCTGAATGCGATGATTGAGACGATGACTGAGCCCGGTGCGCTCTGCGAGTTCCTTAAGGCGCTCGTTCGCGGTACGGCGTTCGGCCCCGGCAGCAACTGTTGGAATAAGACAATTCTCTGCGAGCGTGAGGTCAGGAATCAGATTGTGAAGCTGAAAGACAAAACCAACCTCGTGCCGCAGCAGGCGCAGCATGTTGGTGCTCGAATTGATTTCATTTCCATTGACGGAAACGCATCCGCGATCGGGCTGATCGAGACCGCCAAACAAGTGCAGCAGCGTACTCTTGCCGCAACCCGACGGCCCGCAGAGAGCAACCGTTTCGCCGCTGCGAACCTCGCAATCAACGCCCTTCAGAACTGCGACTGTTCCCTCGTCGTAGCTCTTCCATAAATCCGCGGCTTGCAAGACGATTCTGATGTCGCCGCTGCTGGTGCCAGGTTTCATTCGAATCGAAGAGCCTCCACCGCACGGATGCGCATTGCATAAATGGCTGGATAGAGGGCGCCGACTATTCCGGTCGACAATGCCAGCAAGAGCACCACCAACATCAGGACTGGATGAATGCTGGTGTCGACGTAGCCATCGAGAGCGGGAATCAACTTCAACGCAAACAGAAAGCAACTGCCGACCAGCAATCCTGCCATTGCGCCTGAAAGCGATACCACTGCGGACTCACCAAAGATGACGACGCCGATCTGGGCGTGGGAGAACCCGTTTACACGAAGAATTGCAATTTCACGAATTCGCGTGAACACCGACATAATCATGGTATTTGCCACGCCCAGTCCTCCAAGCAGCAAACCACAACCGCCGACCGCCCACGCCGTCGCTTTCAAAATTCTGAACTGTGAGTACGACCGCGAAAACTCCGCATTTTCCAACGCAATCAGATTCGGAAACTTTTGTCTAATCGTGTTCTTAAAAGCTGCAACGTCATCTTTGTTACGCATTTTCACGGTAATTACCGATGAAGTGCCCTGCTTATGAAAGAAAGCCTGCGCAGAGTCGAGCGGCATGAAGACTCCACCGTCTTCAAACCCGTTGGCAGTTTTTAAAATGCCGACAACGTGAAAAACGGCATGGCCGATCTGAACCTTGCTCCCTACAGCAGCCGACAGAAATTCCGCCGCCCGCGCGCCCAGCACAACATCATCGGCATGCCGCGCAAAGCTGCTGCGGTCGCCTGCAATCCAATCAGCCTTTTGAATCCGCGCGTCTGTTGCTGTCACGCCAAAGCATGTGATGATCGGGTGACCTTCGCTGGAAACAATTCCAAACAAAACCGGATTGGCGTGGGCGACGGTTGGCCACGCCGAAATTTGCGCCGTGGCTTCTGAAGGAACGTTGCTGAAGAATAGATCGGAGACATCCCGTTCAAAGACGATCATCTCGCTGTCGCTGGAAAGAATGCTGGAAAACATGCCAACCGCGCCTTCGAGGATGGTCACAACGGTCAGCATGGCAGCCACGCTGAAGGCAATTCCAGCCACGCTAATCAACGAGCGAATCCGGTGACGCCGCAGGTTGGTAAAGATCAGCTTGAGAAAAATCACGCGCTGCCTCTCTCGGCGAGCGCGTACGACCTCCGCGTGACCCGGCCAAGTTCGGCCTGCAATTCGCCGCGTAGTTCATTTAAAAATTCGAGATCAGGGCCCGATTCGAGGATCCGGAAAAGCACCTTGTCGCCCAAGTCGATCAATCGCGTGAGGCGCTCAACCGCGCCGCGGATTCCAATAACCGCTGCAATGTTGGGGCGATCCTGCGCAATATCGCGTGCCGACGTCTTTCCAGTTTCAGCGGCGCTTTGAAGCACGTCTTTCAAGTCGTCCAGAATCTGGTAGCCAAGGCCCCAGAAAACGGCAATGCGCTCAATTTGCCTCAACTCACTGGCAGAGGCTCCACCAAGCATTGCCGGCAATGTAAGAGTGAGGCGGATGAGCGAGACGGTCTTGCCCTGCGCTATTCGCTCTGTAGATTCAAGCGTGCGGGACATGGTTGAGTAATGGAGGTCCAGGCTCTGCCCGTTAAGCAGTCCCTGCACACCCAGACAGTTCTCAATAAATGTCATTGCCCGCGCTTGATTGGCTCTCGGACAACCCACGATCGCCCGCCAGGTCAGGGCGTAGGCGCGATTGATCAAGGCCAGCGCCGTCAGGATTGCACCTTCTTCGCTAAACGCGAGATGGGTGCAGGGAACACCCCTGCGCTCCAGTGCATTATCCATGCACGGCAGATCGTCAAACAGAAGCGAGGCAGTGTGGAAGTACTCGAGCGCAACCGCGAGTTCCTGAGCGGGAACTAAATCCATCCCGTACGCCGTTGCCATTTGAAAGACCAGCTTAGGCCGAATCAAGTTACCTGGGTTATCGAGTACGTGGCGGATTGCATTTTCGAAATTAGGATCCAGGGCGACCGGAAGTGGAAGTGAAGTGCTGAACGCTTCTGCGAAAATACTCGTGTCCAACTGATCCATAACTTGCGCCGAATGCAATTTGCCCCTCAATCTGCCCCTCAATCTGAAAGGTGAATGGTGATTTAACTGCATAAGAAGAGCAACCGCACAAGGGTCAAGACCTGCAAGTTGCAGCACAGTGGTGAGACGGGTTCAGTCGACGAATGGAAAGCAGTAAATCTGCCCCGTTTCCAATGAAGTTTCCTTCATTTCAGCGTGCCTTTCGGTGCAGTCCCTGGAGAATGCGCAACTTGCAAGGCCCGTGACCAACCACCGGTCGTTGCGCATGGTTTTCCATCCGCAGACACGGATCAGCTCTTGTGAGCGGGTACGGACTTGTATTACAGGATAGTTGCGCAACATGACTGGGACTCGACAGCAAGATGAACTGATGTTCATCTTGACGAACCAACGCTTGCGGCCAGATCGCCAATTTCCCGCACTCAACTCGAAAAGGACGGCTTAAATGGACTAATATCCTGTCATGCGCCTTCTGCTAGTTGAAGACGAAATCGATATTCGCAACTTCCTTAAGTCTTCACTGGAGGAGACGGGATATCAGGTGCAGGCAGCGCCCGATGGCAAAACGGCTGAGCGCCTAGCCGTTGAAGGGGACTTCGATATCCTTATTGTCGACCTTGGATTGCCCGATCAGGATGGAATCACCCTGATTCTCAAGCTACGCCAATTGGGTGTTAAAGCACCCGTTTTGATTCTGTCTGCACGTCGTTCAGTGGACGATCGCGTGCGAGGTTTGGAGCAAGGTGGGGACGATTACCTCACCAAGCCATTCGCACTTGCAGAGCTTCTGGCTCGCCTGCGCAATCTGCTTAAGCGCAACAGCCCCGCCGGCAACGACGCGACGCGACTTCGCGTTCAGGATCTCGAATTGGATCTGCTCAGGCGAGAAGCCACGCGGGGCGGTCAGGTGCTTCAGTTGACCCAGCAGGAATTTGTGCTTCTCGAATATCTGTGCAGGAATGCCGGCCGAGTTGTCACACGTTCCATGATTCTGGACAAGGTGTGGGGCATGCGCATTCAACCCGACACGAATGTTGTAGACGTGCACATTTACCGATTGCGTGGCAAAGTCGATGGCGCAGGGCAACAGCCGTTGATTCGAACCATGCGAGGGGTTGGCTATGTCCTCAAAGACCGGTAAGCCTGCCATGCGCAGCGCCGCCTGGCGCATCTCTCTCTGGGCCACGCTTGCCTTTGCCTTCGGAACCATGGTGGTCTTTGTATTCCTTCACGGCTTCGTTGCATCAGACATTCAACGGCGCAGCGATGCGTGGCTTTCCGGTGAGGTCGAAGTGCTGGGTGACGTGGCCGAGAGAACGCCAAAAAATGCACTCTATGACACCGTCGTGGGCGAGGTTGCCGAGCTAGCGGAGCGAGAGGTTCCTGACAAACCGGCCACTGGAAATGGCACAGACGATACTGTCTTCTTTCTTCAATCCGGCGGTGATGGCTCACTGAAGCTGTGGGTCGGCGCCGGCAATGGCGAAGCTCACCTGCAGGCGATTCGCGCTAAACATATTCCCGAGGACCGCCCCACCGACATTACTGTACCTGGCTTCGCGGTCCCGTTCCGCGTGGCGTCTATCCGCATGGACGATGGAAGCCAGATCTATCTTGGCCTCTCAGAGCGCGATGAACAGCGCGTGCTGTGGAGCCTTCGACTTCGCTTCCTCGTGCTGTGGTTATTGATCGTGCTGCTCGGCTTCGGGATCGTGTTCCTTACCACGCACCGCATGTTAAGCCATGTTCGGCGCATTTCAGAAGCTGCATCACAGATTGGACATTCGGATCTTGACGCCAGAGTGCCCACCACCAAACGGAACGACGAAGTAAGTCACCTGGCCCTCACTCTCAATCGAATGCTCGACAGGATTGAGAGTTCCATGCACCAGTTGCACACCATCACCGACTCACTGGCTCACGATCTACGCAGTCCTTTGACCGCAATTCGCGGCAAACTTGAGATGTCGCTTTCGACGATTACTGAAAACGAGCAAGCTGAACCAGTCGTCTCGGCGATCGACGAGTTGGATCGGCTCACAGATTTTCTCAACAAATCGCTCGACGTTGCCGAGGCTAAAGCAGATGCGCTCAGGCTCTCGCGCAGCGTGGTGGAATTGGACGAGCTGCTGCGAGTGATGCTCGATCTTTACGAGCCTTCCATGTCGGAAAACGGACTACGTGTCCGACTGCAGAGTCGCGGTCCGGTGAGCATACTGGTGGATTCGGCGCTTCTTCACCGCATGATCGCCAATCTGCTCGATAACGAGCTCAAACATCTACCGGCGAATCGTAATCTCACGATTGAATTGCATAGCGAGGGGAGTTCAGCCATTCTGACCCTGGAAGATGATGGTCCCGGCTTTGACCCTGAAGTTCTGCTGCACGTATTTGAGGGACGGGTGAAGGGAAAAACTTCGGACGGGCACGGATTAGGACTGGCATTTGTCGATGCAGTTGCCCGCGCCCATGGCGGCACCGTCGCAGCTTCAAATCGCCAAGAGGGCGGCGCCCGGATCGCAATTACGCTTCCGCTCGCAATGGAGCAAAGCCGTCACACCATGGTTCCGGTAGTCTCCAGATCTAAGTAGGGCCGTATCTATACCCTTACCAGCACAAATTCCCACCACATGCCAACCACATCGTGAGGTCTTGCCGTAGCAGCGGCACGGCTACGATCATTTGCAGAATTATTTCATCCATTCTTGTAACAGACTCGCTGTCCCGTGGCTTTATTCAATTGAACGATCCAGCCAAGGACACTCCATCCAATGAGTTCTCGCTTAAATCGAATCATTAGCCTCTTACTCCCGTTGACGATCTTGGGGATGGCTGCCGGGGCACAGGAACCACTGACCCTTCGACAAGCAATCAATCAGGCGTTGAAACAGAGCCCCGATGCGTTAATTGCACAAGCCGACAATCTTGAAGCCGGCTCGGCAGCAAGCATGGCACGGACCGCTTTGTTGCCTCAACTGAACTTTACTGAAGACATTTCGCGCGGCAATGACCCCGTATACGCATTCGGCACCCGGCTTCGGCAGAGGCAATTCTCTCAGGCCGATTTCGCGTTGAACGCCCTGAACCGCCCACAGCCAATCGGAAACTTTTCTACGCGATTTTCCGGCCAATGGATCGCATTCGATTCGTTTAAGACGCAGAAGCAAATTCACCGCGCGGACTTGTTCAAGCAAAGCGCCGCTTCGTCTGCGAAAGCAGTCGATCAGCAGATCGTGTTTCGTGTGGTTGGCGCCTATCAGCAAGTCCTCTATGCGCAGCGAGCAATCGATGTCGCCCAGCATGAACAGGAAACAGCGGCCGCACTGTTCAGTTCTGTCGACGACCATGTGAAGGCCGGTCTGTCCGTGGAATCCGATCGGATGTCGGCGCAGGTAAACGTAGCCGCGCGCAAACAGGAGTTGATTGCGGCCCAGGGACAACTGGAGCTTACGTGGGCTTCGTTGCGCGAAGCGATGGGAGCACCGGAGTTGAAGGAAAGCGAGCTCAAGCCAATTGAGCCGCACTCTTTTCCCCAAGGGGCGCTGGAAGACGAAATCAGCACCGCCGTCAAGACTCGCCCGGATCTAACGGCGCTGGGACAAGTGCAATCTGCGCAGGCATCGGCGCTGAGTGCGGCAAAATCCGAATTTGGCCCGCGGGTGAGTGCCTACGGCAACTGGGAAGAAGATCGCACTTCGCTAGCGGGCTCTGGTGGAAACAATTGGGTGGCCGGCGTGCAGATCAACGTTGACATTCTGCCCTTCGGCAAACGCGCCCAACTGGCTCGCGAGCGCGCCGCCAAGCAAAAGGTGGACGCGCAGATGGAAGCGACGCAACAGCATTTGCGACTTCAGGTAAGCCAGGCACACATTCACCGCGCTACCGCGGAGCTCTCGCTTGAAACGGCTCGTGCTGCCGTTAGCCAATCTGCTGAGAGTCTTCGCATCATCAAGAATCGCTATAGCGCCGGCCTTGCCACCGTCACTGACCTACTCCGGGCCGAAGATGCCGAGCGGGAGAGTCAATCCAATTACTGGCGCGCCGTATATGGCAATGCCATGGCTTACAGCGAACTATTATACGCAACCGGGACACTCACACCCGATGCTGCGGAGGAATTGCAATGAAGAATATTTTTTGGCTGAGCTTACTTTCATCTTCTGCAGTGATGATTGCCGGTTGCCATGGCGGTAATTCTCCAGCAGTATCATCCACTCCTCAAACAGTTCAGGCGCACGTTGTTGAAAGCGTCGAGAAACAAGTGCCACTCAACCTAGAGTCTACGGGCACCGTTCAGGCCAGAGAGTCCGCTATGGTTTCAGCACAAGTCATGGGCCGCATTCAGCAGGTGCTGGTTCGCGAAGGAGATAGCGTTCGTGCCGGACAGACCCTCGCCGTTCTCGACGACACAGCGCTTCGCTCTTCGGTGGAGCAGGCGCAGGCAGGCGTCAAGGCGGCGCAAAGTGAGCAGGCTGCTGCACAGACAAACGCAGCACTGGCGGCAAGCACGCTGGCCCGGTACAAGCAGCTCGATGCGCAAAAGAGCGTAAGCCCGCAGGAGTTGGACGAAGTTTCACGACGCGCTGAAGCCGCCGCAGCCAATCTTGAAGCGGTACGCGCACAGACCGATGCGGCGCGAGCCCAGGAGAACGGGGCGCGCACCATGGCGAGTTATACGCGCCTGGTTGCTCCATTTGCTGGCACGGTCACTTCGCGAATGGCAGATCCAGGAACCATGGCCGCACCGGGCGTGCCCTTGCTGAAGATCGATCAGGCTGGGCCGTTACAACTCAACGCCTCCGTGGATGAATCGGCAATTGGCGCCATTCGCAAGGGGATGAAGGTACCGGTGACCATCGACAGCGCATCTTCCTCGAACCTGGCCGGCATCGTCGCCGAGATCGTTCCTGCCGCTGATCCAACCAGTCACAGCTTCCTCGTCAAGATTGATCTGCCATCCTCGTCGCAGATACGCGCTGGGATGTATGGAACGGCGATGTTTGCCAACGGCACCAAGCAGGCGCTACTCATTCCGCGCTCCGCAGTCGTCGCGCGCGGCTCGCTCTCATGCGCCTTCGTTCTCGACAGCCACGGAGTTGCTCAACTGCGCTATCTGACTTTGGGTGGAGCACAGGGTGACCTCGTTGAAGTCCTCTCCGGCATCTCCGCAGGCGAAAAGCTTGTGGATGCACCTTCTGACCGCGATCTCGCCGGCAAGCGCATTGAATCCAGTGAAGGGGTTCGGCCATGAAGCAGGATCTTGGAATCGCCGGACGCCTGGCGCAAACGTTTCTCAACTCCAAGCTGACGCCGCTCTTCATCGCTGCGTCGCTGGCCCTGGGAGTTTTTGCGGTATCCATCATTCCTCGCGAAGAAGAGCCGCAAATCCTGGTACCGATGCTGGACATCACAACCGCCATGCCCGGCGCCACACCCGCCGAGGTCGAAGAGCGCGTAACGCTGCCAATCGAGAACCTTGTTCACGAGATCTCGGGCGTGGAATATGTCTACTCTACTTCCGCACCGGGACAGAGCCTTGTCATCGTCCGTTTTCTAGTTGGCACTCCGCAGGAAGATGCGCTGATCAAGGTCTACAGCAAGCTCTATTCAAACTTCGATCGGATGCCGCCCGGAGTTTCACAGCCTCTCATCAAGGCCCGCTCTATCGACGATGTGCCGATTCTGGCAATGACGCTGTGGGGCGAACATTACGACGGCTATCAACTGCGCGCCATCGCCGATGAAATGCAGCACAACATCGAACAGGTTGGGGACGTATCGGAGACGTCGATCATTGGCGGACTTCCCCGCACCATGCGCGTGATACTGAGCACAGAAAAACTTAGCGCCTACGGGCTGTCACCAATGGCAATCGTTGGCCACCTTCAGGCGGCGAATGCAAGCGTGCAGGCCGGAAGCTTCTCTGAAAATAACAAGGAAGTACGCGTCGATGCAGGCAACCTGTTCAGCCAGCGCGAAGATCTGGAAGCCGTAGTTGTTGGCGTAGTTCACGGCCGTCCAGTTTATTTACGCGACGTGGCAGACAAAATTGTCGATGGTCCCGCGGAGCCGGCTGACTACGTGGTCTTCGGAACCTCGAATGCGACCGCAGCAGCACACAAGGGTGCCGCCCAATATCCAGCGGTGACCATCACGGTAGCCAAGCGCAAAGGAACCAACTCCACTGATATTTCAACGGCGGTGCTCAAGCGCGTACATGAAATGCGGGGCGTTGTCATACCAAATGACGTGAACGCAGCCGTCACGCGCAACTACGGAGAAACGGCCAAGGCCAAGTCGGACGAATTGCTCGAGCATCTGCTGCTGGCCACGCTGTCGGTAACACTTCTGGTAGCTCTCTTCCTCGGATGGCGCGAATCGGGCGTTGTATTGCTGGCTATTCCTGTCACGCTGGCACTCACCATGTCAGTGTTTTACTTCCTGGGCTACACCATCAACCGCGTCACGCTTTTTGCATTGATATTCTCTATCGGCATTCTTGTTGACGATGCAATCGTGGTTGTCGAGAACATGGTGCGGCATTTCAGACTGCCGGAAAATCACGGCCGCACTATGAGCATCGTCGCAGTGGAGGCAGTTGCCGAAGTGGGCAACCCAACCATACTGGCTACGTTTGCCGTAATTGCCGCAGTACTGCCAATGGCATTTGTGCGCGGACTTATGGGCCCTTACATGCGGCCAATTCCCGTCGGCGCATCGGCGGCAATGCTCTTCTCGCTCATGGTTGCATTCGTGGTTTCCCCTTGGGCTGCTCTGCGTCTGCTGGGCAAGCATCTTGAAGGAGCCAAAATACTCGAACCCGAAACTGAGAACTGGCGGACGCGGCTTTATCGGAAGATCATGACGCCGCTGATTCGTTCCCCATTCAATCGAACGCTATTCTTCATCGGAGTCGCCGTTCTGCTTGTGATCTCGATGGCACTCGTTCCGCTGGGTCTGGTGCGCGTCAAGATGCTGCCGTTCGATAACAAAAGCGAACTGCAGGTTGTCATCAACATGCCCGACGGCACGCCTATGGAGCAGACGGCGCGTGTAGCGCAGGCGCTTGGTAATGAGCTCGCTCGGCAGCCGGACGTTCTGAACTATCAGACGTACACAGGGACTTCAGGCCCGTACAACTTTAACGGATTGGTACGCCACTACTACATGCGCGGCCAGTCAAATCAGGCGGACATCCAGGTAAACCTGCTGCCTGCCAAGGAACGCAGCGTACAAAGTCACGGCATTGCCAAGCGGCTTCGTCCGCTGCTCGACGCAATCGGCAATCAGTACGGGGCGCGCATTCAAGTCAGCGAAGTACCTCCGGGCCCGCCGGTAATTCAGACATTGGTTGCGGAAGTGTATGGTCCCGATCTCGCCGGACAGACCGAAGTTGCGCAGAAGATCAAAGCGATCTTCCAGCAGACATCGGGCGTAGTGGACACGGATTGGTATGTTGAGGATCTGCAACCCAGGCTGCAGATCCGATTGGATGAGGTGAAGGCGGCGCAACACGGGATCGCCGTCGCCGACGTAACGCGAGCACTGGCTCTGGCTGTTTCGGGAACCCAGGTGGGACTGATGCACGATCAGGCTGCGCGTGAACCTGTCCCGGCAATCGTTGAGTTGGACCGCGCCGATCGATCTTCAGAACAGGGTTTGAATAATATCCATTTGCCTGGCGCTGACGGCTCCATGGTGTCGTTGCGAGAGCTGGTCACGATCGAACACAAAACCATTGAGCGCAGTATCTATCACAAGAACCTGCGCCGCGTTGTGTATGTAACGGGCGATGTTGCCGGAGCGATTGAGAGCCCTGTTTACGCCATTCTCAAGATGAACAAGGAACTCGACAACTTCAAGCTTCCGGCCGGATACACGCTCACTCGCTACAACGCATCGATGCCTGAATCCACCGATCACTACTCGATGAAGTGGGACGGCGAGTGGCATATCACCATCGAAGTCTTCCGCGACATGGGCATTGCGTTCGCCGCAGTCCTGCTACTCATTTATGTGCTCGTGGTGGGCTGGTTCCGCTCATTCCTTGTGCCGCTCATCATCATGGCTCCCATCCCACTTACCCTGGTGGGCATCATGCCTGCTCATGCAATGATGGGTGCTTTTTTCACTGCGACATCGATGATCGGCTTCATCGCAGGTGCCGGTATTATCGTGCGCAATTCCATCATTCTTGTTGACTTCATCGAGCTTCGTATCCGCCAGGGAATCCCGCTGGCCGAAGCGGTGATCGATGCCGGGGCAACGCGATTCCGCCCGATGCTGCTGACGGCGGCGGCGGTCGTTGTGGGAGCAAGCGTGATTCTCACCGATCCCATTTTTCAGGGCCTCGCTTTATCGCTCATTGCCGGAGCGGTCGCGTCTACCTTCCTCTCTTGGCCAACCATTCCGGTTCTTTACTACATGGTCCATTCGCGGCATCAGGCTGCGTCTGCGCCTCAAACCGAAACAGAAGAAGGAGATTCACTATGACAGTCGAACGTGCCCTTCGTTTGATGGCAGGTGTTGTTGTGCTATTATCGGTCGCCCTCGCTCATTACGTTTCAATCTACTGGCTCTGGCTGACAGCCTTCGTCGGACTCAACTTGTTGCAGTCAGCATTCACAAACTGGTGCCCTGGCATGTCCATCTTTCGCGCCATCGGTTTGAAGGATCCAGGATGCGGGTGCAAGTAGACTTATGACGACGCCAAAATCTGTCACGCACCGGGTCAACCCACGACTGGTGTCCGGCGAGCGAATCAAAGACGAAGTCTACCGCCAGATGTTCCTGCTGGAAGAAAGCCGGCCAGGCGCGGAGATGGGTCTCGCTTTGGCGTTGTTGCGCGCATGGCTCACCGCCGAGTCGAAAACAAGGAACGATGAGGAACGGGAATGGCTGAAGCAAGTGTCGCCTATCTGCCTGGAGATGATTGAGACCACGCTGAAGCTTGGGGATTCTGCACAGCGCAAAGTGCTATGACTGGATCTGCCAACGCTTCGCGAATTCATAATCAGCATGGCCTGGCATACGCGATCGCATAAGTACGCAGGAATATACTGGTATTGAACTCGATGGGCTCAAGCGATGCGACCTGAACTGATCCGAGCCACGGAACTGTTGCGCCTCAACACTCCCGCGGCTGTTGAAGAGGCTATCGGACTGCTCCAGAACACAGTCTATTCGTTCAGCATGAAAGTCTGCGGACACCCTGAAGATGCCGAAGACACCATGCAGGAAGTTCTCTTCCGTTCCATCGGGCACCTGGCCAAATTGCAGACTCCACAGGAATTGGCAGTCTGGCTTTACACCGTGACGCGAAATCGCTGCTGGCGCATGCGCCGCAAGCCTGCTAGTGCCCCCGCGCATATGCTTTCACTCGATGAGCTGTTGCCAACCGACGACGAGTTGGGATTATTACTCAAAGACGCTGGGGAAGGCCCGGAAGGCGATCTGCTACATACCGAGCAACATCATCTTCTGCATCAGGCGATTCTGCGCATTCCGGCGCCGCTGCGAATCGTGCTCGTTCTCCACGACATTGAGGAATTGACTACCGAGCAGGTGGCGCAGATTCTCGATCTGCAACAAGGCACAGTGCGCATTCGTCTTCATCGAGCGCGCCTGAGCGTTCGTAAGGAGATGAGCAAGCTTCTGAGCGGCGAGGATTCTGGGCAGACCGTTACTCGCGCGAAAAAGCCCAGCAGGATGCGATCCAAAAGCAAGCCGCGCCCCAATGAGTGCCGTGATTTGTTTGCCAATCTCTCTGAGTATCTTGACGGACGAGTAGAGCCTGTCAAATGCGATCAGATGCGCACCCATATCGAGGCATGCCCGGCCTGCGTGGCGTTTCTACGCGACTTGCGCGGCGCAATCGACCGCTGCCGCTCTCTAGAATTCCCCTGCGACTCCGCCGTCGCGCCTCGGCTACGCGCCATGCTTACGCGCGAATACCTGCGCATGCTGCTTCTCCCAGCCACAAAATAAACTTTGGCCGCTCTGTAACAAATTGCTTCTGTTGTGTCTTTCTTCTAATGAAAGGCAGAAAAACAATGGAAGTTAAAATTACTCATCTCGACCAAGTTAAATTCGCGATTCAATCCCGGTCTCATTCAATTATTTGCGATCAACCAGCAGAAAACGGGGGTACCGACAGCGGCATGACTCCGCCTGAGTTCCTGCTTGCATCACTCGGCTCATGCGCAGCTTTCTATGCAGTGCAGTATCTTAGAACCCGCAACTTGGACGACCGCGGCGTAGAAGTTTCAGTCACTGCCGAGAAGCTGAAGCAACCCGCCCGCATCGGCAACTTCAAGATTCAGGTCACCTGCCCGATCGCCCTTACAGAAGAACAGGAGCAGGGAGTGATGCGGTCCGTGCACCACTGCCTGGTTCACAATACGCTGCTGAATCCGCCAGAGATTGAGATTAAGCTCGCGGTAGGCGAGCCGGCCCTCATTCAGGGATAAAGCTCAAAATTGCGTACCGACAAGCAGGCGCCAATCGAATCCTGCCGCTAAATGCCAAAAATCGTGTGGGTTGCGTAAAAGAATTGGTCGAGGAGAGAGGATTCTAACCTCCGTCCGCTGGTCCAGAAACCGTTTCACGCAAATCCATAAATGCCTGATACGGTGTCGCTTAAGGGAGTCAATTTCCTCAGTTTCTCATTGAGCAGTGTATCGAAGCTATCCACTGCTTTCTCAGCGCCGCAGAGCCTAAAGATGGCCCCTCTCTCCGATAGAATGATCAGTTTTATACAGTCTCCCGGTGGCCTTGGGTAGCAATCTGTTGCTGAGCAAGTGTGCCGGAGCTCAGCGTCGCCAGTATGCGCGATGAGCTGGAACCAAACTCAGACCTCGACTGTCGATTTGCGCGCGGTGTCCTTCCTCACTGAGAAGCACCCTATGAACGCCCTGCTGATCTACCCCGAATTTCCCGATACCTTTTGGAGTTTCAAACACGCTCTCAAGTTTTTGGGCAAACGGGCGGCGCAACCTCCTCTGGGTCTGATGACCGTAGCTGCGCTGCTCCCGCGCGCCTGGAACAAGCGGCTAATTGATACCAATGTCGAACTGCTCCGCGACCGTGAGTTGGCTTGGGCTGATGTGGTTCTGCTGAGCGGGATGCACATTCAGCGCGAATCGCTGCTGGCCATCGTCGAGCGCTGCCGCGCGCTGGGTTTGCGCACTGTTGTGGGCGGGCCAATTGCCAGCAGTATACCGGCGGCCGAATTGAAAGCTGACCACGTGGTGATTGGAGAGGCCGAGAGCCTGGTTGGCACATTGGCCTGCGATCTGGAACAGGGGACGGCAAAGCCTATCTATCAAGCCGCCGAGCGGCCTGAGATGCGGACAAGCCCGTTGCCCGATCTGAGCCTCATTAAGATGCACCGCTACTCAACAATGGCCGTGCAATACTCGCGCGGCTGCCCCTTCAACTGCGAGTTCTGCGACATTATTGAAATCTATGGGCGGCGTCCACGCACCAAGGCCGTAGAGCAAGTACTGGCCGAACTGGACCAGTTGCGTGCGGCCGGCTGGCGCGAGGCCGTCTTCATTGTCGACGACAACTTTATTGGCAACAAGGCACGCGCCAAGGAATTGTGCATGGCACTTGCGGAATGGCGCAGCCGATACAAGACAAGTTTCGACTTCAATACCGAGGCCTCACTCAATCTGGCTGACGATCCGGAGTTGATGCAGTTGATGAAAGATGCTGGCTTCGTCTCTGTCTTTCTTGGAATCGAGACCCCCGATGAGTCGGGACTTATCGCCAGCAACAAGCTGCAGAACACGCGCCGTAGTCTTCTTGAGAGCGTGGCCACCATCCAGAGCTATGGAATGCAGGTCATGGGCGGCTTCATCCTCGGCTTTGACACGGATCGCGAAGACATCTTCGATCGCATGGTCGAGTTTATCCAAAGCAGCGGAATTCCCATTGCCATGGTCGGCCTGCTGCAAGCCATGCCCGGAACCCAGCTCTTCAAGCGCCTTCGGCTTGAAGGAAGAATATTGAATGCCGGCCAGGGCGACAATACCAACGACAAACTCAACTTCCTTCCGAACATGGACTCGATCCGGCTGATTGAAGGCTACAGGTCCGTTCTCAGAAGGATCTATTCCTGTGAGGCCTACTATGAGCGCGTCAAAATCTACCTAAGTCGCACTTACTCAAAGAACGAAGAAAAAAGAACCAGGCAAAGGTGGCTAACCAGGGGCAATGTGCGTGCCTTTGTCACATCGATCATCCGCCAGGGAGTCTTCGGCAGCCATCGCTGGAGTTATTGGAGATTTATGTTGACCGTGGCTACACGCTATCGTCATTGCGTTGGGCCGGCCATGACTCTTGCAGTTATGGGTTATCACTTTCAGGTGATGATCAGTAAGCTTTCCGAAGCCGTGAGCTCCACGGCAGAACCTTCGGCGGGAGATGGCAACATCCTGATTGCGAATGATGTGAGGCGGTGATTGTGCAATCTAGCTCAGCTAATTTACCGGGGCGTTGGAAGAATGATTTCGGAGAAGATTGGGCGTCACCTCCTCCCTCATGGCTTCTGGGCTAAGTCGATCCCACTTAACTTATGTCTTACTTAGCTCTCGACTTCGTGAGCAAACCGGCGCTTGGAGCGGGCCGTTTCGATCGAGCTGTCGGAAGCCCCTCAAATTGACAACAGCATGCTTGCGTCCGAGCAAGTAGCAGTTAACGAAGGCAAGTCGAGGTAACTAACATGAAATGGATCGTAGTCATTAGTTCAACTGTATTGTTGTTGACACTTGGAATCGCCGCTCCTGATTATGCGCAGGAGAACAATAAAGACAAGCAAGATCAACCCGGCCAGCAGCAAAAGGCGAAGGATCAAGCCAAGCCTGAACAGCAACGCGGTCAGCAACAGCAGAACCAGCAACAACAGAAGCAGAATCAGGACAGACAGCAACAGCAGGTACAGCAACAGCAGAAGCAGAATCAGGACAGACAGCAACAGCAGGTACAGCAACAACAGAAGCAGAATCAGGACAGACAGCAACAGCAGGTACAGCAACAGCAGCAGGATCAGAATCGGCAGCAGCAGGCGCAACAACAGCAGAAACAGAATCAGGACAGACAGCAACAGCAGGCAAAGCAACAGCAGCAGGATCAGAATCGGCAGCAGCAGGCACAACAACAGCAGAAGCAGAATCAGGACAGACAGCAACAGCAGGTAAAGCAACAGCAGCAGGATCAGAATCGGCAGCAGACACAGCGCATTCAGCAACAGCAGAACCAGGATCGGCAGCAACAACAAGGGCAGCAGCAACAACAGAAGCAGGATCAGAGCCGCCAGCAACAGCGAGCCCAGCAACAACAGCCCCAACAGCGTAGTCAGGAGCAGCAGCGTGTTTGGCAGAGCACCTGGCAAAACCATCGCGCAGGGAGTTGGCAGACTGATCATCGCACGTGGCAGCAACGCGGCGGTTATGACGGTTATCGGATTCCTGACGATCGATATCGCGGTTACTTCGGACCGCAACATGGATTTCGTATCTTCGGTCTCCCCTTCATGGTCTATAACGGATACCCGCGATTCCAATACGAGGGTTACTGGGTTACTCTTCTTGATCCGTGGCCTGAGTATTGGTCGAATGACTGGTACGACAACGACGACGTTTACATTGACTACAGGAACGACGGCTACTATATGTACGATCAGAGATATCCAGGTGTTGCCATCGCGATTAACATTTCTATGTGACCGCCCGAAGTGCTCACCGTTTCTTTAAGTAGTTATCAATAACAAGGGCCTCCAGCAGAAACTGGAGGCCCTTGTTATTGCACTTCAAACACCAGAGTCTGGTGTTTGAGTTTGGATATTCTAGTAGCCGCCGTCCATCCCGCCGTAGCCGCCGGCTGGTGCCGCAGCCTTGGGCTCGGCAAGTTCCACGACAAGTGCCTCAGTGGTCAGGAGCAGGCCGGCGATCGAGGCCGCGTTCTGCAATGCCGTACGGGTTACTTTAGTCGGATCGATGACGCCAGCCTTTACCAGGTTCTCGAAGACTCCCGTAAGTGCGTTGTAACCGTAGTTCTGCTCCTTGGATGCGAGGACTTTGGCCACGACAACCGCCCCTTCCTCGCCCGCGTTAGCAACAATCTGCCTCAACGGCTCTTCAAGCGAACGACGAACGATTTGTGCACCTATCTTCTCATCGCCTTCGAGCGTCTTGATAAGAGCGAGGACCGCCGGAATAGCACGAACCAGCGCTACGCCGCCGCCGGGCACAATGCCTTCTTCGACAGCTGCGCGCGTTGCATGTAAAGCGTCCTCGACGCGAGCCTTCTTTTCCTTCAGCTCAGTCTCGGTTGCAGCGCCAACTTGAATGATGGCCACGCCGCCCACGAGCTTTGCAAGTCGCTCCTGGAGTTTTTCCTTGTCATATTCCGATGTGGACTTTTCGATCTGCATGCGGATCTCGCTCAAGCGTCCCTTGATCTTGCTCGCGTCTCCGGCTCCGTCGATGATCGTGGTGTTGTCCTTGTCGATAATGACTCGCTTGGCCTTGCCAAGATTCTCGAGCTTCACACCCTCGAGTTTGATTCCCAAGTCTTCAGTGATGGCTTCGCCACCCGTGAGGATAGCTATGTCACCAAGGATCGCCTGCCGACGATCGCCGAAGCCGGGAGCCTTGACGGCAGCAATGTTGATGGTGCCGCGCAGCTTGTTCACCACTAGCGTAGCAAGTGCGTCACCGTCAACGTCCTCAGCAATGATCAAGAGCGGCTTGCCGCTGCGGGCTACTTGCTCAAGCAGGGGCAGCAGGTCCTTCAAATTGCTGATCTTCTTTTCGTAGATCAGGATCGAGGGCTCGTCCAGCACCACTTCCATGCGCTCGGGGTTGGTAACAAAGTATGGGCTCAGGTAGCCGCGATCAAATTGCATGCCCTCCACTGTCTCGAGAAAGGTATGGCCGGTCTTCGAATCCTCGACGGTGATGACGCCGTCTTTGCCGACGGTCTTCATTGCACTGGCAATGATCTCGCCAATTTCCTGATCACCGTTTGCCGAGATAGCGCCTACCTGAGCGACGGCCCCCTCGTCCACGGGCTTGGAGAGCTTACCCAATGCACCGCCATCGACCCACTTGTCGTCCTTGTCGCGGGTTCCATTGATGGCGATCACGGCCTTTTCGATACCGCGCCTCAATGCCATCGGGTTGGCGCCCGCTGCCACTGTCCGCACGCCTTCGCGGAAGATGGCCTGTGCCAGCACTGTCGCAGTCGTCGTGCCGTCGCCGGCGACGTCGCTGGTTTTGGAAGCCACCTCCTTGACCAATTGGGCGCCGACATTTTCCATCGGGTCTTCGAGGTCGATTTCTTTAGCCACCGTCACGCCGTCCTTAGTGATGGTAGGTGAACCAAATTTCTTCTCAATCACAACATTCCGGCCTTTGGGTCCGAGCGTTGCTTTCACAGCATCTGCCAGCTTATTTACTCCGCGCAGAATTGCCTGACGGGAATCCTCACCATGCAAAATTTGTTTTGCCATTCTTCTAGCTCTCCAATCGAGTGAACTATTTCGGTGGTCGAATCTCACGGCCCTTGTTTTGCGACTTAGTCAGCACAATTGCTCGGCTATTCCTTGACGATGCCGAGGACTTCTTCTTCGCGCATGATCAAGAACTCTTCACCATCGATCTTGATCTCGGCACCGGAGTATTTGCCAAAAAGGATGCGGTTGCCGGCCTTAACGTCCAGAGGAAAGACCTTGCCTTCGTCGTTGGACTTGCCCTTGCCAACTGCGATGACCTCACCTTCCATTGGCTTTTCCTTGGCGCTATCGGGGATGATGATTCCACCACGAATGGATTCGCCCTCTTCAATGCGACGAACTAGAATGCGGTCGTGGAGCGGGATGAAAGTGGTCGTCTTTGCGGATGTCGCTGTCATTGCTGCTGTTTCCTTTCAGGTCTCGGGTTACTGATGCCAACGAGTTTTCGCAATCGGGATGCAACTGCGGTTCAAGGTTCCCGCTCCAGAGGTTCAGCGGGGAGATGCTTGCGGGCATCAAGCGTGAGTTCTGTTTTTGCGGATTGGGCAACGTCATGCGCCGTCGTATTGCCAACTGGATCCGATGCGGTGATCTGGTAGTTCTGATAGTCGATTGTCAAGTCGGCGCGTCCGCCCAGCCAGATTGAGGAGACGCTGTGGTTCCGCTTGGGCAGCCAGAAGTCGTTTACTTTTGTGTACAACTGTTCAATCTCATTGTTCTTCGTCCAGAAGGATGGGTTCTTTGCAGGCTCTGCCTCAATCCGGACTACCGCAAAGTCATTTGCGTCCACCCAGAGTTTGCCTCGATACAAGAACTTGCTCTTGGTTCGCGGCTCCACGGTTAGAACGTAGATTGAATGGGAGGGCGAACCCTCAAAACCAACCATTTTGAAGTCGTAATTGTCCCTGTTTAGAGCTGTGCTTCGCTGTCCATCCTTTGACAAAGCATCCTCTTCTGCCTCCAGGAGCTTCTTGAATACCCTATCGATGATCAACTTGGAACCCGTCGAAGATCGAACGTCGAAGTGCTTGGTTCCAGGTGCCAGGTACTGCACTTCAACCGACATCTCAGCGCTCAAGGCTTTAAAGACGCTCTTGTATTCCAATTTGTAGGTTCGAGTGCCGTGATAGGAGTGCAGCGCCTCAGAGCGCCGAAGATTCATCTCCACCAGTTTGTTGACAACGTCGTCCGTTGTGAGAGGGACCCTCTCAGCAGTGACTTTTGTTTGGGGTTGAGCACCCGCGGTTTGTTGTGTAAGGATCCAAATATCTGATAAGGAAAGCAGCCAGACGAACAGCAGGAGAGCGATCTCAATTGAAGAACGAACTTGTATAGCTCGCCGTTTCAACATCATCGCGCAACTCCCGCTGAAGGCTGTACCGTGCGGAACTCTGGTAAGCGAGCCGACATCCTGGTGTCAAGGAACTAATATTCTTCGCACGCGGAATCCGACATGGCGATAGTATCGAGCGTGCGGAGCGCCAAAATCTGAGCAAAATTGACCACTCAGCGCCGCCAACAAGCTCGCGGCTGCGTTGCGCCGAGCCCGCTTCGGTCTGCTTCGAAACTTGCGAATGCAGGAAGCGGGGGAAAGATGCCAGAACTTGAACATCACGTGAAGAACAAATCTGCTCAATTGGCGGCTTGATCCCAGAGTTGGGAATGATTCTCAAACACGGTGCCTTGCGTCGTTCTAACTACCTGCACGCGACATAAATTGCGGCGTCAAGCGGGGATCCGAAAAGATGACTCCTGCGATTCCGCCAACCACGGCCGGTCCAACTGACTCGCAGAAACTCTGCGATCAAAAAGTCCGGAGTCACCAACAGCACGTTCAGTCGTGCAGCACAATATCGATCAGGGAACCATTGATGAGCATGCCGGCAGGACTGTAGTCGATGTAACCGAGATCCCGAAATCGATTGAGGAAGAAGCTTACGCGTGACCTGGTGGTGCCGATCATCTCCGCCAGTGTTTCTTGACTGATCTTTGCAATCACCTGAATGGGCTCCGACGTCTGTCCGAAGTTAGCCATCAGCATTAACAACCGGGCAAGACGTTTCTCGCTGGAATTGAATAAATGATCGACAAGGTCCGCCTGCATGCGGTTACTACGGGAAAGCATGTGCGCCAGGAACTGCTCAGCAAACTGCGGTTCACGATGGAGTAAATCCTGCATGACAGACTTCTCAATGCGAAAGATAGTGCATGCCTCCAGAGCACTCGCGGAAGCTGAGCGATGCGTCTCACCCGCCAGGGAGGACTCACCGAAAAAGCTGGTTACGGGAAGATGGGCGATTACGGCTTCCTTGCCATTCTTCGATACTACGGTTAGCTTTATCTTGCCGCTCAGGATGTAGAACACGGAATTGGCCGGATCGCCCTGAGAAAAGATCGATTCACCGGTGGAGTATTCGCGCCTCGTCTTCCCGGCCATGAACCTCATCATCGGATCCCGTTGGCTGATTGCTTCCCTTTGCGCTGGCACCTTGCCAATCTTTCCGGTAGGGATTGTCAATTTGCGCTGCGTAGCCGCCGGCAAAACGAATGGACGACCCAGCGTACCGGAGTTTGCCGCGTTCTTCATAGTAGCGATGCAAGTAGCCATAATCTGAACCTCTCAATCGTGCGTGATGTATACAGAGGTATGACTTGGTGTCAGCCTCTGAAACGTCAATATAGTTAAGGTAGAACGTGCAAAAGTCTTCGAACATCGGCAAACACTGGAAATGGAGTAGGCTTTACGACGTGAACTGCGTAGGAGTTTCCCTACGTGGAATGCTTGATCAGATTGATTATGTTGGCAGGAGTTCTTAGCAGTGGAGTTTCACCATTGACCAATATCTATGGTGCTATGTAACAAACAATGCGACTCATTGGATTTCGGGGACTAATTGGCCGCAGTGTTGCTGCCCATGATTTTCCTGATCGCCGGAGCCAGATCTTCGGAAACGCTGTCCTTGTTAATGTAAGCAGTCGCGCCTGCCAGCAAACAGCGTGTCGCGTATTGGTTTTCAGGCTGCACGCTTACCATGATTACTTGGAGAAGAGGGTAAATCTTTTTTACATCCCTCAATACTTCAAGTCCGTTGCGCCCCGGCATATTTATGTCCAGCAGCAGAACGTCATGTTGTGACTTAATCAACTGGGCAAATACCTGGTCCCCATCAGCGGCCTCGGAAAGGCGGATTCCAGAGAACGCATCGACCAGGATATCTCTCAGGCCGCGCCGTACGTTCGCGTGATCGTCTGCGATCAGAACATTCATGATAATTACCACTTTATGGGCCGCAAATCCGACCTGAAGCAACTATACCCAGGATTGCAAAAAGTTGACATCAGAGTAGCCTGCGAAAGTTGTGCGGTTTGTGCTGTTAATTCTGTAAGGGTATTCCTACACAGGGCCTATTCGATAAGGCTATGCGTCATGGCATAGCGGGTAAGATCGGCATTGGTCTTCATCTGCATCTTCTCCATGATTCGCGCTCGATAGCTGCTGATCGTTTTAACGCTGACGTGCAGATTGTCGCCAATATCCGTCAGGGAAACACCAGCCGCGATCATTTTCATCACTTCGTGTTCCCGATCTGAGAGCGACTCATGCAAGGGCTTATCAACTGGCCCATCCAGATTGGCGATCAATTTCTCTGCGAGACTCGCACTCACGTAGCGACCGCCGCTGAGTATCTTCTTAATCGCGATCGCAAGCTCTTCAGGGGCACTATCTTTGTTGATATAGGCAGCTGCCCCCGAGCGGAGGCAACGCACAGCATACTGTTCCTCGGGATAACAACTTAGTATGATTACCGGCAGCCGCGGATAGGTGCGCTTCACATCGCGCAGCACATCGACGCCGCTGCGACCCGGCATACTAATATCCAACACCAGCATGGCGACGGAGGATTTCCCTAGCTTGCTTAGCACTTCGTCCCCGTTTCCCGCTTCGCAAAAGTCAGCAGCAGGAAGAGCATCAGTCAAGATATCTTTCAGGCCTCGGCGCACAACTGCATGGTCATCTGCAATCATGATTTGCATGATTCGTTCCTTTCGGCGCGCGAAATGTCGACGGGCACGCGAACCGTAACTATCGTCCCTTTACCTTTTGAACTGGAAATCTGAACGCCGCCTCCGCAGAACTGCGCTCGTTCTCTCATACCAAGGAGTCCCAGCGACCCATGAGTGTTCGACATGTCGGTTTCGCAAAAGCCGATTCCGTCGTCCTCTACAACCATGAGGATGTTTTCCTCTTCATGGCAAAGGGTAACGCGCACCGACTTTGCGTTCGCATGTCGAATCACGTTGGTCAGGCACTCCTGGAAGATCCGGAAGGTTGCCGTAGCTCGATCACCATCCAAGTGCAGGTCAATGGGCGGAACAGTGACTTCGCAGCGAATGCCATTTCGAGAGGCAAACTCGCTGGCCTGCCATTCAATGGCTGCCGCCAAGCCAAGATCATCCAATACACCCGGGCGCAGTCCGCTGCATATATTACGCACCGATTTGACGCCATCATTGATCGACTGAATAGATTCCGTTAGTCGAGCAAGCATCGCATCTTCCGATTTCGGTAGATGCCTGGTCATCCAAGTCAGATCCATTTTGATCGACGTCAAGATTTGTCCAATCTGATCGTGCAGATCGCGCGCAACCCTCTTGCGATCATCTTCGCGTACTGTTTGCAGCCGCTCCGCCAGCGCGCGCAGTTGCTCCTTTTGCAGAACAAGTAACTCTTCAGCCCGTTTGCGCTCAGTAATGTCGCTGCTTATTACAAGTATGCGGGGCCCCTGGTCGCGTTTACCGGATTGCAGGGCCCATCGGCCCGAAACAACTATTTGCTTTCCGCCGCGGGTGGTCTTTAAAAGATCCCCCTCCCAGTGACCCGCTTGCATTAGTTCTGCTCTTATCTCAGCCAAAGGTTGCGGAAACTCGGCGCACAGCAGCTCATGCGCAATATTCCCTATCGCATAGCTTTTGGAGTAACCGAACATCACTTCTGCTCCGCGACTCCAAAAGTGTATCTTCCCCTCCAAGTCGATCACAAAAACAGCATCCTGAGTGAGTTCAAGCAGGGCAGCCTGTTGCCGGGTTGCAATTTGCTCTTGCCGCCTCTCGGCGACATCCCGGAATACCAGCACAACGCCGATCACCTTTCCTTCGCCGGCGAGGATGGGTGCGGCACTGTGCTCGACTGGAATTTCCCGGCCGTCCCTTGTGACCAGATCCACGTGGTTGGCCACAGAAAATGTCTTTTTCTCGTTGAGTACGCGGAGCACTTCATTGTCCGCGGTCATGCCGGATTCTTCATTAATGAGCTTGAGCACATTTCCGATAGGCTGTTCTAGTGCTTCTTCCAGTTGCCAGCCGGTTAGGACGGCGGCGATCGGATTGAGGAAGGAGATTCGGCCCTCGCTGTCCGTTGCTATAACGGCCTCGCCAATGCTTCCCAAAGTTGCGGTCCATCGCTCCTCGCTCTGCAACAGACGGGTGCCCAGTTTCTCAACGTGGTATCGAGTAAACCAAGCGAGGAAGATTCCAAAGCCCAAACCGAGTCCTAGGCAGCTTATTACCATCAATCCCCAACGCAAGTGCGCGGCCTGCACCCGCGCTGCGCGGAGTTCTTCTTCGGTAGTTTGAAACTCCGAGATCTGCGCTCGGAGTGCATCCATCGTCCGTTTCCCCTGCTGGTTCTCATAGAGAGTGGGGTCGGCTTGTCCAGCGCGGCGAAGGGCGATGATTCGGTTGGCGTACGTCTCCCATTCCCCGTAGCCAGTTTGAATATCACTCAGCCGCTTCCGCTGTTGCGGATTGTCGTTCAGTTGCTGATATAGGACCTTAAACTCGGAGTCCGATCTCGCGGCACCTTGCAGATAAGTTTTAAGAAAGGACTCATCGCCAGTCGCTACGAAACCGCGCGTGCCGGATTCCATATCAATCATCAGCATGAGCAGATGTCCGGATTGGTCCAAAATCTGATCGGTATGGTCAACCCACTGCAGGGATCTGTTCAAGTCGAAAGTCTCCCACAAGAGCAATCCCGCAAGGGTTGCCGTAGCCACCATCGGAATCACGATTACTCTGCGGAGTAGCGATTTGAATTTCGAGTATTCCATAGCAGCCATTCGTTACTTTCCGAGGGATGTGAGGGCTCGTTTACCTGTTTTCCTCGTAATAAGTGAGAAGCCTGGCATGCACACCATAACCGACAACCTTGCGCAACTCATGTTGTGCGCCGGGAACGTGTAGGTTTGACCAACTGAGTCTGTTTCCGCGGGACGTCAATAATTGCCGGCTTTGCGGCGTTGTCACCGGGTAATCGATCGTGCAGAATCGCGTTGAGCAGAGCTTTGTGCACTCGGATGCGGCCGTCGTAGTCGATGAAGCCATGTTCGCGGAAATGGTTCAAGAAGAAACTGACACTCGTCTTCTTTGTGCCGATCATCTGGGCCAGGCTTTCTTCCGTAATCTCGGGAATCAATCCTTCGAATTGATCTGGTTCGCCAAACTCCGCCATCAACAGGAGTATCCTCGCCAAACGCTTCTCACTCGAGTTGAAGAGCTGGTCCAGAAGATCGGATTCGGTTCGGCTGGCCCTAAGAAGAAGATATTTAACGAAAATATCTGAGAGTGTAGACTCCTCGTGCATCACGCGGAGCATTTCCCTGCTCTCTATCTTCAGTGCTCTACAGGTGGTAATTGAGGTAGCAGTGGACAAACGTCGCGCGCCGACGTTTACCAGCGAATGCTCTCCAACAAACTCTCCTTTGGAGAGGAGAGTGATTGTGGCTTCCCTGCCATCCTCCGAAACTACGGTAACCCTGGCTTGGCCGCTCTGCAGATAAAACACCGAGTCCGCAGGCTCACCCTGACAATAGAGTGCTTCCTGGGGCTTCAAGTCGATGATTGTCCGGCCGGGTCCAGAGTTTGCAAGGAATGCCATCAAATCAAATTTAGTGCTGCCATCTATGGTCAGATCGCTACCTCCTCAAAGGCCATTTCTTTAGTGATTCTTTTGGCCAAGGCAGCAGTTACTATGGCAATGAGCCATAGAGCTTCTGGCGAATGAACCCGAGCACTCCGTGCGAAGTGATTAAGTGACGGCAAGCCAGGCACTCCCTGAGAGCGAGTGCAGGGCAGGTCGTACCGAGAAGTTCCTTCAGAAAGTGGGCAAACTCGGAACGGTTCAGGCCGACTTAACCCTAATGCTGGTCACTCCCTAGTAATCATTGCCGACGCCGGAAACGCGTGTCTGGTCAATAGTGCTCAGTCCGTATAGTTTCTTCGAATATCTTTGTTACAAGCCGGTGATGTTCTCGGCAAAGGACTTGCTCGCCTAGGCCAGGCGCTGACAATCTCCATTGGCGGTTATCGTAACTGGTCTGGTCTTAGCTTCAGTGGTGCGGCTGGGTGTGGCGAGTGGGGGCGCATCCTGCCCACGGCCGTTATTCAGACGTCGTCCAGCTCGTAGTCACACAATCGCGAACTGGACAGACGTCAACGAAATCGGCTTCGGAGGACTGGGCGCCAAGGCAAGAATGGCCAGGGCAGAGAGAATATCTGTTCTTCAGCATCTTGCTGGAACACTTCTATCGAGGAACAGCGTCGGTTTATCGATTGCTTCTGAGTAACCACATGATCAGATTGACTGGCAGCCATGCACTCGCTCCCTCCAATCTCACTACCTGAAGAGCCCCAGCAGATAGGCCACAAGCAAAATCACAAGCACTGTTCCAAGCCCTACGCCTGCTCCGCCGCCACCGCCCCACCGACCGTAACCGTAGTATCCGCCACCCAAGCCGAATACCAGCACCAGAACAATAATGAGTATGAGCATTTCAGTTGATCCTCTCTCTGTCTGAATTACATTTCCTGGTTGTACAAGCGTTTTCAATTCGCCGAGTCTGCCTTGACCTCGACGCTTGACGGCTCAACACAAGCCCTAAACTGTTGGGATGCTTCCATTTCAAATTAGGCCGCTTGCGTGCCGCTCGGCCATTGACAAGCCCCGTCTCTCTACAGTCCCGAACTGGCTTTCTGATGCTTGACCTGGAGATTGTTCACAACCTGCTGTACATTCGGTACTCCGGTCGCCACGCCCTCAGCAAACGCGCGTGACTCTTGCGAGTTCACCTCTCCGGATAGAGTGACGACGCCACTCTTAACGCTATATTTCACGTCATGCTGCATTTTGTTTTGGATCAGCGCTGCATCGAGATTCTTTTCGATGCCTTGGTCCAGATCGGAGTACATGGCCTTAGTGTCCTTTTCTGCGCCCACTGGAATCACAGCAATTTGATTGGCCACGACCTGAGTTCCTGCGAAGGACTTTGCCAGGGATTCGGCTTGTACCTTCTGATCCTCACTTGTGACTTGTCCGGCGAGAGTCACTACGCCTTTGTCTCGAGATTGACTCACAGAAACATCCTTAAGACCGGCCTGATTAAGCGCTCTATGAATGCTGTTCGATACTTCCGGTGACTTGGCTGAAAACCTGGAGCAGCCAACCGTCGTCCCAACAACAAACACGGTCAGCAAAACTACGAGTAGCAACTTTATTGACTTCATATTCATCCTTTGAGCGGCACCCAGCCCGAGTTTTGGGGATGGGCAACTCCTGCCCCAGGGAACCGGCCCTCAGATTCGCTCATCTTGTGGAAACAGCGATATACAAAATAGCTCACTATTTGAGGAACTTGGTCCAACCCTCTCTCCGGGAGATTCACCGCACTCTACTGGCTACGTTCGGAAGTCACGGGCACGAACTCTAAAGCGCGGTCAATTCTGATCAGCATTACTTTGCTTGAGGATTGATTATTCCCTTCGACGAGGTTCTTCCAATGGATGGATCTCGCAATCAGTGGTTCGTGGAGGTTCCGATGAATCTGGATTTGCTCGACCCCAAAGTGATTGTTCTTGCTGCTGTGCTGATTGTGATCTGCTTAGTGCTGGTTTGGCAGTACATGCGAAATCGCAAGAAAACTACTGCAGGCTTGAAGGAAAAGTTTGGCTCTGAATATGACCGAGCGGTATTGGCGCATGGGTCAGAAAGAAAGGCTGAATCAAAACTGGAGGATCGCGAAAAGCGGGTTGAAAAGCTCAAGATCCGTGATCTCGAACCGACAGAAAGGGAACGATTCGAGGGACTCTGGAAATCAGTGCAATCTCGCTTTGTCGACTCTCCCAAGGGGGCAGTTGCCGAAGCGGATGACCTGGTGTCCTCAGTCATGAAAGCTCGCGGCTATCCCATAACCGATTTCGATCAACGCGCCGCTGACATCTCTGTCGATCATCCCAGGGTGGTTGAGAACTACCGCTCAGCCCATGAGATTGCGTTACGGCTGGGAAAGGACCAGGTATCCACTGAGGATCTTCGGACGGCAATGATTCATTACCGCTCACTCTTTGAAGAACTGGTGCAGGTACCAACCATTGTGGAAAGGAAAGCGGTGGCATGATGAATGAACTTGAAACCATGGATGAAGAACTGGCGTCGCCCAACCCGACAAAGAACGATGCGCCAAAACCGCTTGAAGCAGCCACGCTTGTGGCGAGCCACGAATCGGCAACATCGGATCGAACGGCTGCCGCTTCGGAATCTATCCCCTTGTTTTCTGAAACGGAGATGGGCGAGTTTCGGTCGCAGTGGACAAAAATACAGACTCGTTTCGTCGACGAGCCACGCGGAACAGTCAAAGACGCCGACGAACTAGTAGCAGCAGTAATGCAGCGGCTTGCAGAAGGCTTCGCAAATGAGCGCTCAGGTTTGGAGAGGCAATGGGACAGCGGTGATAACGCGTCAACAGAGGACCTGCGCGTTGCCCTGCAGCGCTATCGCTCCTTCTTTGATCGCCTGCTGAAATTGTGAACGCGAACAATCGATTCAATCCAGAAGGAGACCCCGCCGTGGGGATCCGCGGACACGCGTTATCTAACGAAATGGAGAATCCAAATGAAACCCAGCACAAAGGACGAGATCAACGGGAGTGTCCATCAAATAAAAGGTGCCGTCAAAGAGTCAGCGGGCAAAATCATTAACAACCCGAATCTGGCGGCTAAAGGTAAAGCAGAACAGAACCTTGGCAATGTTGAGAAAAAGGTCGGAAAGTTTGAAAAAGCGCTCGGGAAGTAACTCCGTCGACAACCATCGATGGCGTGTTCCCGCGTTCGGAGTAATTGCTGTAACGCCGAATCCAGCTCGTATGGCTAGGATTCGGCGGCAGCAATTATGCGAGCCTGCTATTCGGGCACGAATACAATCGCGCCGATCACGCAACTGTTCCGAAGAGCCATCCGATCCCAGCAGTCATAGCCATAGCCAAGCCGCCCCAGAAGGTCACCCGTGCAGCGCCGACCATCACTCCCGCCCCGCCTGCCCGTGCAGCCAGCCCACCCAGAATCGCAAGCAGCGCCAGCGAAGATACGGCGACGAACGGAATCAATCCCGCCGCAGGAGCTATGGCGATAACCAAGATGGGCATGGCTGCTCCGCCGGCAAAGCTGCCGGCTGACGATAATGCAGCCTGAATTGGACGGGCACGAAACGTGTCGGAGATACCGAGTTCGTCGCGGGCATGAGCGCCTATCGCGTCATGAGTCATTAATTGCTCGGCAACCTGTTTCGCGAGCGCCGGATCCAGGCCGCGGGACTCGTAGATAGCCGATAGTTCCTTGTGTTCGCCTTTGCTGTCGGTTTTGAGTTCCGCACGCTCAAGAGCCAATTCAGCCTCTTCGGAGTCTGCCTGGGAATGGACGGAAACATATTCACCGGCAGCCATCGACATTGCCCCTGCCACTAGTCCCGCAATTCCGGTCAACATTACGCTGCGATGTGTGGCATTTGCGGCCGCAACCCCTAGCACCAGACTGGATGTCGAAAGTATGCCGTCGTTCGCTCCCAGAACCGCGGCGCGAAGCCAGCCAATGCGCTCCGTGTGATGCTGTTCGTTCTTACCTTGATGCATTGCAGAATCTCCTCGGGCTACTTGTGTGCTGAAGTGTCGCAACGGCACTACACCTCGAATTGACACGCGGGCTCACCTTCAGGTGAACCCGTTCAGGGAGGCGGTGGGTGAGATTAGAGGTGTTGGATGAGTCGTGCGTGGCTAGACGAACGGGAGATAAAGATGTCCTGAGGTTTTTGTTACGTCGTCCCTGAAATTACAGAGATAATACCGCCGAACTTAAATGAAGTATGGTCAATATTGCACACAACTCAATTTTCGGTACGTCACAAGACGAAACTTGACTGGCGGTGTGAGGCCGGTATCGTCGTCAACACAAGTTCTCACTCAATCAACGGCAGACTATTCCTTCTGCTTGGATCGATCCGAATATACGGGAACGCCGCTGATAAGTCCCTGATAGTCTATGAGGCGTTTGCCGAGAACGACCACGCCCTTAGACGTGATTTCATATTCGCGAATATCCTTGGCGTGATTTCCACCCCGCATCTTGATAACCACCATGATCTTGCGAAGCTGTCCGTCGATGGATACGTATCTTAGCCGGATGATGTCATCGCAAAGGAAGGAAATGGAGTAGGTGCTGAACGGAAATTCGGTAAAGGACTCATCCACTTCAACTGTGCTAAGAATTGTTACGCCTATTCCCGTCAACGCAAAGATCATCCGGTAGAGCGACTCGCGAAAGTCCGCTCGGAAGCCGGGTGACAGAGCCATCTCAAAGCCTGCCAGGGAATCGATCACCAGGCGCTTGGCGCCGATCTTCTGTACCGCATCCAGAATTGACTGCATCGTTTCATCCACAGAAAGATCGAGAGGGCGGAGATAGAGAACGGTGAGCTTCCCTTCCTTCTGCGGCGTTTCCAGATCCAAACCTAAATTGGCGGCCCGCTCCACATAGGCTTCCGGGCGTTCTTCAAAGACCGCCACAATTCCCGGCTCGCCGAGGCGCGCGCCTTCAGCAATGAATTGGGTTGCCAGCACCGATTTCCCAGTTCCCGAGGACCCTGCGACCAGCACGCTATCGCCTTCGGGAACGCCCCCATCCAGCATATTGTCCAGTTCCGGGACACCGAAGGAAAGCCTTCGTTGGCTGGGTTCCTTTTTCACGCGTGCGGTTAGCCCGAAGGTGCGCGAGAAAGCTTGGATTCCGCCATCGGTAATGCGAAACGTGTGCAGCCCCGGCACGGAAGCCTGACCGCGCAGTTTTATGATCTGCAGCTTGCGAACAATCGAGTTCCGCTCTGTAGACTGGCGCAACCAGAACAGTCCATCGGCAACGGTGAATATGGGATTATCACGCAGCTCGTCCTCAGCATATTCACCGATCAGGAAAGTTGTAGCTTGCCAACTGGCAAGAGACAGGGCCAGCCGCTGGATAAAGGACTGCAGGTCCATATCGCTTTTCGGCTCGCGCACCATGGTGCGGAAAGAGTCCACAACCACGACAGCGGGGTTGGCTTTCTCAACTTCTTTAGTGATCTCTTCCAGGACCGCACCCAGGTCCTTCTCAAGTACAACCTGGCTGAGGTTGATAAAGCGAATCGCATCCGGCAGCTTGGCCGGATCGAAGAATGAATACTGCTGCTGGTAACGCAGCATCTTTATCGCGGATTCGCCGAGAACAGTGAAATAGAGTGCCGGTCGCTCCGGGGTTGCATTGGCAAACACAAACTGGTGCGCAAGAGTCGTCTTTCCACTTCCGGGGGCACCCGCGATGATGTTGAATGAATATTCGGGAAGACCGCCCCCCACAATTTCGTCGAGGCCCGGTACACCGGTTGGCAGCTTGTTTATTGTTACTTTGTCTTCGGTCTTCACGAATTTCTCCCATTCCCAGAATCGCGATTGTTAAATGCTGCGCCTGGCCACGCACTGCGCAACAGGCTCAACGTTAAAGCTCCACCAAGAAAGATTTGAAGCAGGTTTAGTAGACTAGCGATCAGGTTTGTTCCTTCCTCGCCGGCCAGATACATTTCA
>Ga0265314_10000088_pt1 | contig 138315 bp, 108 predicted proteins | sample 4126metaG_FD_203106 | JGI IMG/M metagenome (GOLD analysis project Ga0265314, IMG submission 203106) | Rhizosphere microbial communities from Carex aquatilis grown in University of Washington, Seatle, WA, United States - 4-1-26 metaG | ecosystem: Host-associated > Plants > Roots > Rhizosphere... | reverse complement strand
CTACCTGATGTCCCGGCCCGAACGTTCACATTCTTCCCTCCCAGCCCACTTCACGTAAGAGGCCGGCAGCCAGACCCAGGCCCTCCCCACAAGCAGCCCCCTCTGTAGTACTCTTGACGCTTACGATGCATGCCCCGCCTTCGGAGAGCGGACGTCCTCGGCCGCAGGGACCTTGCTAAACCATGCTCAGGACTTTCCCACGTCGCTGCCTCGGAGACCTGGCTTACGGTTTGGCTCGATACAACTCAATCTCGGCCGGATGGCTCATGGTGTGTGGCGCTGCCACCGCTAATAACTCCAGTTCGGGCATGAACAGCCCGGTGCGTGCGCGCGGAGCAGTAGCCAGGTGGACAATGACAAAGACTCTCCGACCGTCGGCGGACACCTCGAACACATCCACGAACCCTTCCCCGCCGATTACATAGAGTCGTCCAAGCCTCTGGTCATAGAACATATCATCAGCGTCACCGACGCAGGGCGTCTGGGACAGGAGATCGCCCGTGCCAGCTCTGTAAACCGCGAGCGCGGGCGGTTTGCGGCAAGCCACGAACAACCGCTCAGACTTCGTATCGATCGCCATGGGAAAGTTCTTTTCACCAACTGTGACCGGCCACGCGGCGATGTTGGTGAGGCTCCTCGCGCCAATCTGAACTACGACAATCTGGCGTTCGTCGGGGACGTTGACCAAAAGCCGGTGGCTCGCCGGTTCTATTTGGAACGATTCCGGATGCGCCCCTAAAGGGAGTTCCAATTTCGGATCGGCCTGTCGTGGACGATCCAAGAGAAAGTCGGCGGGCGAGTGTGGCGGGGACGGGTGACCGCCTTGCTCGGCAGGGACCAGAGACGTGATATCGATGGCGGAGAGCAGGCCGTTGCCGGGTTCGCCGGCTGAGCCGATGTAAACGGTTTGACCGTCCGAGTCCAAGCGCAGATTGTCAGCGTTGCGGCCGAGGTCAACCCATGGGCCTTCTTTGAAGCTGGTGGCGTCGAAGCTGCGGCACGTGCCGTCTCCGCGGCAGCATACCAGCAGGCGGTTTCGCTGCCGGACATAGAGGAGCCCCTGCGGTTCGCTGACGCCGTTGATGCGGTGGATCCGGCGCAACCGAGACAAGTCCAAGACCTCTACGCTGTGGTTCTCGAGTGCCGCAACGAAAAGTCGTTGAGATCGCGGATCGTATGCCAGGTGGTCGAGCCGCCCCTCGACGCCCTTGAGGGGAATCGAGCCGATTCGAACAAGAGGTTCTGTCCCGGTCGCGGGTCGACCCAGGGCCGCAAAGCAGGCCAAGACCGAGAAACAAATCCGTAGGCTAAGGACCGCGGCTGCTAACGCTTTGTTCGCGGGTTTGGAAATGAATCTGGCCATAGCCTGGGCGGATTGGATGGAATTGCCGCCATCGTGTCACGCGGAAAAAGCGGCCGAGTATCCCGTTTTCAAGCTATGGCAGCCTGAGACAGCGTGATATCGTCGCGCTTGAATGTTTCAATGAAATTACTCTGTACCCTCCTGGGCTTGGGAATGGCGGCTGGCCAAGGCCTGTCTGCGTCGCTGGAAGTGAGTTCGTTCTTAAAGGATGGGACCCTCACTTGGGCCAACGCCTTTCCGACCGGGGTGTGTGTCGTGGAATCAACAACCCCTGTCTCCGGCGCTTGGACACCGATCATGAATGTCTTCACGACCAACTCTGCCGGGGCAACTCATGTCGCGCTCCCACCCTCTCAGGGCTTTTTCAGACTGCTGGCCTTGGATGTCTCGGCCTCAATTATTTCCGGCTTCAGTAACTTGACCTCTGCTTACGGTTCGCTCACCACGATCGCGGGCCTTGGCGAATTTGGCACCGACGGGATAAACTTCTGGGACGAGTCTTTCGAAGGCGGATTCGCGACTAATGCGAATCTGTCACGCCCCCATTTTGCTATGGCGGATGGCGCCGGCAACGTCTTTATCGTAGATAAAGACAGCCACTCCGTGCTCAAGGTCACGGGAGACGGCCGCATCCACACGGTAGCCGGAACGCATATCGGAGGGTTCAACGGAGACGGGCCGACCCCTGGAACAAACTTCCAATTGAGCTTCCCCAACGGCCTTTGGGTCAGGCCCGACGGGACCGCTTACATTCTGGACACGGGCAACAGCCGCGTCTGTCGGCTGGATACAAACTCGATGATCACAACCCTTTTTACAGTGAGCAGCGGCATCGCCGTCGGGCGGGGGTTGTGGGTGAAGGAGGATGAGTCAGTGGCGTACTTCTGCAGCGGCACCAACCTGCGCAAATGGGTCCCAGGCAAGATTTCCACCCTGAACAACAATTTTACGGAACTCGGCAACATCTTTGTCAACGCCACCGGGGATATCGTCGCTGCTGACCGGGGAGCCAATAAGGTCTATCTGGTAGACGCGACCGGGGGAAAGGTCGGGTCACGGACGAGGTTGTTTGGGGACGGCAGTACTAACCGAGTAAGGGAGGGCACCCTGGCAGCGAGCAGCGGCCTTTACGGTGTTCGCGGAGTTTGGCCAGTTCCGACCGGCGGCTACGTGCTGGCCCTGCACGAGGGTGCACAGGTGCTCTACATAGATGGGGCAGGCATGACTCACGTGCTCTTGGACGGCCAACCTGGTGATACCCACGGAGGCGACGGCGGCTGGTTTTATGCCCCGGGCTTCAAGGTGGGGGAGGCTCGCAGCGTGACGATGGATAGCTCAGGCAACCTGCTGATCGTAGAAAACGATTTCGGCTACGTGCGAAAGATCGAGTTCAGGCGTCTATTGCGCTAGAGACAACGACATAAAGCCGCGGCCTCGGGTTAGGCCACCCGGTGCCACTACCGGGGCTCGTGGCCGCCTGTCCTCACGCAGTGGGACTTTTGACCTTGTGTATAGCTCTCCTCGATCCTCGCCTCGCCAAGAGGATCGTTTGAGCAGATAAACGCTGGCATCTAGCCTCGCGGGCTAGTCTGCAGGGACTGGGTTTTCGCCTCGATCACCTGAGCGGCGCGACAAAACACACGACCGTAGGCGGGTCCCGAGAAGTGGGCGACCGCTGCACGAGCCTGCAATTGGCATCCAAACGCTCTCAGGTTCTGGATGGCTCCATCGGAGGCGGCCCCTAGAATCTGCGCGGCCGCGCGCTCAACTTCGGCAGCCACGATGGTATCATTCCCGCCGGGCCCGGTTGCTGTTCGCCAGGCTAGGAGTTCAATTTTCTCAAACTGCGAATGAACCAGCTGTTGGTCGCTTTGAGTCATAATTCGCTGTGGTCAATGTCTTCAACAATCACTGAGGCTTTATGTAACAGCAGGTCGGCGGGCTCACTATGGGGTTCCAACCCTAGCGCGCCTGGGGAATCAATCGTTCGGTGGGGGTTAGATCCCAGGTGGATCAGGCCGCGTCTGGCCACGAAAACAGCCTTGCCTCTTCGCGCTCGATGGCGATTATGGGGCCCATGAGCGGGCCAACCCACGCCCCGACATCCGATCCAGCGGACGGCAAATACACCGCCCTGCTGCTGGACCTCGGCCAGCTTGGCAAAGTGCGCCTCGCCCAACTCCTTAGCAAGAATACCGAAACCCAGATCTATTTTACCGACCGCCCGGGGGTATTGGTCAAGATGTTCGATCTGAGTTGTGACCGGGAGGACGAGGTCGCCTATGGCCCGTACTTGGCCTTCGGATTGGAGTTGGCTAACTTCGAGGATGTCCAGAAAATTGAAGATCTGCGCCCCTGCGTGCCCTCCTACTATGGGGCCGCCATAGATTACCAAAGCAAATTCGCCTTCATCGCCATGGAGCACGTGCAGGGTCGGGATCTGCGAGTCATGGCCGAGGGGGCGGCCTCCGCCGCTTTCTTGCATGAGTGGGTTGAGGAGTTCCGGGAGGCGGTATTTGAGACGTTGGCCATCGTGAGGCGTTTCCATCGGCACGGCATCGTGCTGATTGATTTCAAACCGGACCACGTTCTCCGCTACCCGAACCGCGGTCTCAAGCTTGTGGATTTGGGCGCGCTGTTCACCCCGCGCCAGTCTCGTGAGTTGGAAAAGTACGTTTACTCCGCCACGCCCGATCATGCTGAGGTGGTGATCGATGCGCCGAACGTTCAGAGCGGAATACCCTTGACGGAGACTTCGGACATTTTTTCGGCCGGGGTAGCGCTCTTCGAAATTGCCACGGGCTCTTCGCGCCTCTCGATCGAACCGCAAACGGCTGATGAGATTCTTAACGATCCGGGCACCTATCGGCATCGCGACACCCAGATCCGAGATGTCTGGAAGTCCTATCCGACGCTCGAGCCCGTGCTGCCGTTGCTTGAGGCCCAGCTCCGGGAGCGGCGAGTCCTTTTTGCCGAAGTCTGGCACTTGCTCCGAGGTTATCTGGGCCATCGTGTGGAGGGGTGGGCGAGCCTCCCCGGGAGCCAGCAGGACCAGATTTTGCTCTCGACCGGCACAACTTTCATCATGGAGCAGTTGCCGGCACATTTGCAGTGGCTGGCTGGCCCGATCGCCCAGGCCACGGTCTTCCGGAGTCTTCGCGTTAAAAACGTGTCAGATCTGATGCAGTTGCTCGAAAAACCGGTCGCGGATCATGTTCTCGAGAGCCTCCGTAACCACAACAGCTTCGTGCGGCTGCTGGAGGATTCGGGCGTCTCCACGGGGTTCATCGACCGCTTGAACTCGTGGCAAGTCCGGGCGGAGCGACGAACCGGCCACTGGACCATCGCCGCCACCGCCGCCGCCGCCAACCTGCCCGGCAGTGCCGAACTCACTTTTCTTCGGACGGTTTCGACGGATGAGCAGGGACATCGATACTACCAGACGGCGGAGGACCTCGATGCCGACGATTATGATGGTGGCAAGTTGACTCTGTGGCATTTGCGCCATGACCGCTTCGCCTGGATCTAACGCGACAGGGCCCTCAGAACGGCACGTCAAATTCTTCGGTGTGGATCACGCAAGCTGGACGTAGAGCGCTCGCTCCGCTTTAACTGGCACGTGCATGAACCCGACGGCTACCGGCTTGTGGAGCTGCCCAATGGCGCTTTTAGCGTCCATTCCGTGGCAGAGGGTGAGACGTTCCATCCAGTGATCGGGCCGACGGCGGAAGCTGAAGCGCTTTACGTAAGGCAATGCCGATTGGAGGAGCGTTTACGCATGGACCGGGCAGGCTCGGTAATTTGGGATGTTGGCCTAGGGGCGGCTGCCAACGTGCTCACCGCGCTCCGGGCAACGGCCCAAGTTGCTGGCACCCTCCGCGTCTTAAGCTTCGACCGCACGCTTGAGCCCCTCCGTTTTGCCCTGCAACATTCCAGCGCTTTAGGTTATTTCCACGGCTTCGAGGCGGTGGTTGAGCAGCTGATCGCCGCTGGCCAAGTTCGGTTCCGCAACGGTGATCAATTGGTGCAGTGGGAGGTACATCTTGCCGATTTCCCCGCGCTCCTCGAAAGTGATCGCTCCCGCCAATTCCCGAAGCCCAGCCTGATCATGTTCGACGCGTTCTCACCGGCTCGCAATCCAGCCATGTGGACGGCGCCGCTGTTCAGCAACTTGTTCCGACTGCTAGTCCCGGAGCGCCCCTGCGCTATGCCCACCTACTCTCGGAGCACGATGCTCCGCGTCGCCTGGTTGTTGGCTGGCTTTTACGTGGGCGCCGGGCATGCCACGGGGGAGAAGGAAGAGACCACGATCGCTGCAAACGCCTTGGATTTGATCGACGCCCCTTTGGGGCGCCGCTGGCTGACTCGGGCACGTCGATCGAGCAGCGCGGAGCCCCTGTGGGAACCAGCCTATCGCCAGGCGCCGCTCTCGGAGGCGACCTGGGAGAAGCTCCTGGCCCATCCGCAGTTTGCTCCCCAGGCCAGGTGACACACCGATCGGGACCGGCATGGGGACAAAGCATGGATGCCAAATCCTCAAGCTGGGAAAAACCACGTTGCACAACTCTCCCAACGACGGCTGAATAAGCTGCGAATGAGAATCCTCGAACTGGGCAAGTTCTACCCACCATATCGGGGGGGAATGGAAACCTTGCTCAAATCATGGGCTGAGGGCTTCGTGGCTCGAGGAGCTGGCGTCGAATGCGTGGTTGCGAACGACCGTGGCCGCACCCAGGTATCCAACATTAACGGGGTCTCGGTTCGGCGACTCGCGACCTTTGGGCAGATCTGGTCTGTGTCTGTCTGTCCTTCATATCTTTGGAGTACCCGTCTCCGCGGCGCGGACGTTTGGCATGCCCACTTCCCCAACCCGCTGGCAGACGTGGCGGTTTTGCTCGGCTCAGCCGTCACGCCTCTGGTGCTCCACTATCACAGTGATGTTGTGCGCCAAGCGGGCTTGATGTGGCTGTATCGCCCGCTGCTTCAAGGCGTGTTGCGTCGAGCAACTCGAATCGTGGTCGCCACTCCCCAGCACATCGATTTCTCTCCGTGGCTGCCTGCCTGGCGCGAAAAGTGCCGCGTCATCCCCTTCGGGATTGATCGGCGGCCGCTCGAACTGACGCCGGCGGTCGCGGCCGAGGTCGCCAGGTTGCGGGCGGTGGCGAAGGGGCGCGCGATTTTACTCAACATCGGACGACTGGTAACCTATAAGGGTCAACGTTACCTGATCGAGGCCCTGCGGGAACTTAACGCGGAAGCATGGTTCGCAGGCGATGGCCCGTTGAGGGCAGACCTTGAGCGGGTCGCCTCTGAGGCGGGCGTCGCCGAGCGAGTGCGTTTCTGGGGGAGCGTGGATGAGCGGCTGTTGGTGAGCTTGCTCCACGCGTGCGATTTGTTTGTGCTGCCTTCCACAACCAGCAACGAAGCGTTCGGCCTTGTGCAGGTCGAGGCGATGGCCTGCGGCAAGCCGGTGATTAGTTGTGCCTTGAGGTCCGGTGTCCCTTTCGTGAATCAAGACCAAGTCACCGGGCTGGTCGTGCCTCCCGCCGACTCCACCGCCCTGGCCAGTGCTATCCAGGAGCTCTTGTGCGATGACGCTCGGCGGCGTTCCTTCGGCGAGGCCGCCAAAAGGCGGGCGCAGGAGGAATTCGACCAGACGGTGATGCTCGACCGCTACTGGGCGCTTTTTCAGGAGGTCCGAACTTCCACTCCCGTGTCATGAAGCCCCAGGTCTGGCAAACGATTCTCACGGCTCTCGACACGTGGAAAACCTATGTCGCAACCCTGGTGATAGCCTGGTCGGGCGCATACCTTCTGACCCCGGTGGCTGGCTGGCTGGCATTTCGGGTCGGTGCGGTGGATCTTCCAGGGCCGCGCAAGGTGCACGCCAAACCCATGCCTCGTCTGGGAGGGGTTGCGGTCTTCATTGGCTTCTGCCTGCCCTGGGGCGGTTACTATCTCATGGAGAACCGTGTCACCGAGACTTTCCACAACTATGAACGGCTTGTCGGGGCCTTGTTCCTCGGTTCGCTGGCCATGCTCGCCTTGGGTATCTACGACGACGTCAAACGGCTGGACGCGATCAAGAAGCTCGCCGTTCAGGTCTTGGTCTGTTGCGGCCTTTATTTGGGCGGCTACCGGATCACGGGCATCAACATTCCTCTGGGAGGCCACTGGGAACTCGGCTGGTTGTCCCTACCCGTCTCGGTGGTGTGGATGGTGGGCGTCACTAACGCCATCAACCTCTTGGACGGAATCGACGGCTTAGTGCCGGGCGTGACGGTGTGCATCGCCTTGTCATTGGGGGTCATTAACATGCTTGGGGGCAATATCATCGTGGCTCTGTTGACTATGTGCCTGGCGGGAGCCGCGCTTGGGTTCCTGCCGCATAATTACTCCCCCGCAAGGATCTTTCTGGGCGATTCGGGCAGCTTGTCGATTGGCCTCATCCTGTCCTGCATCGGCATTCTCTCACTCTTTAAGGCGGCCACCGCGATGTTGGTCGGCGTCCCGTTGCTGTTGTTTGCCCTTCCGCTTTACGACACCACCTTCGTCCTGGTGCGCCGGGTGATTCGTGGCGATCCGATTTTCAAAGCAGACCGCACGCATGTGCACCACCGGCTGCTCGCCCGAGGCTTCAGCCAAAAACAGGCAGCGAAGCTGCTGTATTTCGTTAGTGCTGCGCTGGGTCTGGCTGGTGTGCTGCTGAGTTTTGAGGAGGCCCTCGAAGTATTGGCAATACCAGCCTGCTTGATTGTTCTCATGGCAGTTGTTATGTGGCGGCGAAGCTACCGCCCGGCTGCGGCCCATTCTCCGGCAACCGAGGCCGACGCCGCCCAGAGGGCGGCGGGTCAACGGTCATCCCAGTAGGATGCCTCCAAAACGAACTCATGTTCTCGGCCGCCTCCGCCTGGTCCGGGCGACGATTGGCCTGCCGCCCGGCTGGACCCCATCCTTGATTGTGCCATGATTGAAGTTACCGAAGCCCGCAACAGAGTACTCGACGCCTTGACGCCGTTGGGAACGGAGGTCGTCCCTCTGGCTTCTGCGCTCGGTCGGATCCTGCGTGAGCCGCTCACCGCTCCATTCGACTTGCCACGATTCGACAACTCGGCCATGGACGGCTACGCAGTCCGGGCGGCCGATCTAATCGGCGCCACAGCGGAGTCGCCGCTCGTGTTGCGTCAGGCAGCCGAACTCCCGGCCGGTGAGGCCGCGCGGGAGGTGGTAGAGCAGGGGTGTTGTGTAAGGCTCTTCACCGGTTCGGCGATGCCGCCCGGCGCCGACGCAGTTGTTATGCAGGAGGACACTCAACCGGGGGAGCAACCCGGTCTCGTCCTGTTCCTGGATGGCGCGAAGCCCTGGGAGAACGTTCGATTGCAGGGGCAGGACATACGGCGTGGAGAAGTCGTGAGTGAGGCTGGAACGCCGGTCAGTGTCGGCCGGATTGCGTTGCTGGGGGCTTGCGGCTACGCGAGCGTAGCCGTGGGCGCGCGTCCTCGAGTAGCCCTGCTCGCCACAGGCAGCGAGCTGCGCGAGCCCGGGCAGACCCTTGCCGAAGGCCAAGTCCACGAGACCAACCGAATTGCTTTGGCTGCCTTGGTCGCTCGATGGGGCGGAGAACCGCTGATCTGCCCAATCGTTCGCGACGAGCTTGCCGCGACTTGCGCGGCTCTGGACGCCGCGTTCGGTGCCGCCGACTTGGTGATCACATCCGGTGGCGTCTCCGTCGGCACACGGGATTACGTGAAGGAAGCCTTTAGTTCATTGGGAGGGACAATCGAGTTTTGGAAGGTATCGATGCGGCCGGGCAAACCGTTTGTCTTTGGAAGATGGCATGACAAATTCCTCTTCGGCCTTCCCGGCAATCCGGTGTCTGCGCTCTCGACTTTCCGCATTCTGGTCGCACCTGCATTGCTCAGATTGCAGGGGGCAATTCGATGCGATCCCGTTCCGGAGCAATGGCCTTTGGCCGAGGCTCTAAACAACCATGGCGACCGAGTTCACTTTGCCCGAGTAAGCGTGGGGGAAGAGGGCGTGCGGTTGTCGGGGGCGCAAAGCTCCGATGCCTTTAAATCTTTGGCCCAATCCGATGGACTGGTGGAGATACCTCCACGCACCGTATTCCCTGCGGGCCAGATCGTGAAAGTGCGGCGCTGGAGCCCAGATTCCTAGACCGATCCGTCAGGTCGCTAACGCTTTGCTAGAAAGTGTGCTTGGGGATCTCCAAAACCAGCGGGGTCGTCGGCAGCTTGCGTCTCTCAGGCTGAGGGGCGATGATCGGGGACGCGCCGAGGTTCTCGCCGGACTGCGCGGCGACGGAGTCTAAGAAACCGCCTTGCGCAGCGAAGGCTGGACTGCTCATCGGCCGCAGAGAGTCGGAAAAAGTCGGTCGAGTGAGGTTTCCAAGGTCGGCCGCAGGTTGGGCCACAACGATGTCGATCCCTTGGCGAGTCAAATCCGGGTGGAAGTTGATCGGATCCAAACCGCCGGCCAAGGGACTAGTCCCGGGCGCGCCACCGATCAGTTTATCGAAATCCGCCGCCCGTTTCTCGGAGCTAAGTTGAGCTGCAAGTGAGCCGCCACCGGCTTTGTCGAACAAGCGTGCCACGCCGCCGCGGTTGAGCGACTCGCGCAGGATCGCTGGTTTCGCATCAAAAATGCCGTTCGGGGCTTGCCCGAACCCTCCAAGGTCCATCGCGGTGCGGTCGGTCGCCTCAGGTCGGTCTCCTTCCGCCTTTCGGTCAGTGACGAAACTATGGTTATCTCCGGCACGATGACTGAGCACCCCGTCCCCTTGATCCTTCGAGGTTCCAGACCGATCATGCTTGATCGCGCCATCTTCACCGGAGGACCGAGCGGCTTCACGATCAAGAGCCTCTTTATCTTGCTTCAAAGCCTTCGCTTCTTCCCGGTCCATAAACCGCTCCAAGCTGCCCTTGGATTTCTCGTTCTGCGCCTCGAACGAGACCTCACGAACGCCCAAAGCCTCGGCAGCGCTTTTGTCGGTGATCTTGAGATCGTCTGGGCCTTGTTGGATCCAGTCCATGCGTTTCTCGATCACCTGCCTCTCGTGTGGAGTAAGGGGGCGGGCGGTAGCCGCTGGAGGCGTGAAGGGAATGGCCGTGACACCGCTTAGCGAACTGTTGTGGTCCAACAGGCCCCGAAGGACGTCCTCGCGATTCTTCTTCTGGACCGATTCGGGCAGCGCGGGCGTGGGGCCTTTGTCGTCCGAGAAACGGACGGTTTCCCCACCTAGCAAGGGCCAACAGGCTAGGCAAAGAGCCGCACCGAGCTTCGCCCGACGTACCTCAGGTGCCGCCGCGCAAAGCCGCTTCAGTCTGAACAACACAGTTCCCACGTTAAAAAGACACACTACGATATGAACCTTTGACCGAAAAGCCAGCTCTTTGTTCGGGAAAAACTTCATGCCCAGCGCATTTCGGTTTCCGCGGAGATAGCTCAGCCTGGCCGCTCTTGGCCTCGTTCACGGGCGCTCTATGGTCTTATCGATCAATGGTTTATGTGTTCACGATGATGCTTACTATGAAAAGACCAATCATGGCAAGACTGCAAGCCACCTTCCCGAGCGCCCCTGCCAGCATTCCCAACACAGCGCCGAGCCCGGCCCGGGCGGCTTCACGCCAACGCCGGCCGCCCGCCAATTCAAAGAGGACGGCACCCACAAACGGGCCAATCAGCACACCGACCGGCCCTAACAGGAGTCCCACCAAACCGCCGATCGCCGCACCGGCAATCCCTCTCCAAGTCGCCCCCAGGCGGCGGGCACCGAAAACCGTGGCGAGGTAATCGAGTAGGAAAGAGAGCAAGGTCAATCCGATGAGCAAGCCCAAGGCGAAATTCCCGATGCTCGCGGCTCCGAAATAGACGCGATGAACGACCGCCGCGGCAAGGATCAGCGGTGGCCCTGGGATTCCTGGGACCACACTCCCGGCCAGCCCGACCCCCATAACCAGAAGTGCCAGCAAAAGACCAACTATTTGCACCCAACTCATGGCTCGAACCAGCGAAAAAGCACCCCACTTCGATCCCCCGCGTCGGGGGTTAAGATGACAGCTTAGGGCACTATTCGCAAGGCTTGCACGGCATCTCGAAAATCATCAGGCCAAGGAGCCTCAAAGCACAGCCGTTCGCCCGTCCTGGGGTGGGTGAAGGCCAGATGTCGTGCATGCAGCATGTGTCTGGGTGCAGCGTAGCCCGTTAACTCGGAAAGGGCGGCGTTCTGGCGCTTGCCGTAGATCAGATCCCCCACCAGAGGGAAACCAATAAACTTGAAATGGACTCGAACCTGATGGGTCCGCCCGGTGTGCAGCCGCGCCTCGATCAAAGTGGCCTCGCGCAAGGCCTCCAGGGTGCGATAACTCGTGAGGGCCGAGCGTCCGCCCTTGGCTACGGCCATCACCTTGCGGTGGTTGGGATGCCGGGCGATCGCCGCATTGATCTCACCCGTGGGCGGCGTGAGTTCCCCGCAGACTACGGCGTGATAGAGCTTGTCAACCTTCCGCGTTGCGAATTGGAACGAGAGGGCCAGGTGGGTTGCGTCACTTTTGGCCACCACCATCAGACCACTCGTGAATTGGTCCAAGCGATGAACCACCCCGGGCCGTGCTACCCCACCGATGCCGCTCAGTTGGCCCTTGCAGTGGTGCAATAGCGCGTTCACCAGGGTGTCGTCCTCGTGGCCGGCTGCTGGGTGCACGACCATCCCGGCCGCCTTATTTAGCACAAGCAACGTCTCGTCCTCAAACACCACTTGGATGGGCAAATCGCGAGCCGCCACCGTGGGCGCCACAGGCTCCGGCCATCGAACCGTTACTACTTCTCCTGCTTGGGGACTATGGGTGGATTTGACTATCTGACCGTTCACCAAAACCTCCCCCTCGCGGATCAGCCGCTGAAAGGTGTTGCGCGAAACGCAGGGAAAGCGTTGGCGCAGGAAGGTATCTAGACGCGCACGTGGGAGTGATGTCTCGATTTGGATGGTATCAGTGCGTTCTGACATTCAGAATGAAACAGGTGTCGATTGCAGGGGCTGGTGAGGTACCGCTGCCTCGCCGGGCCGAAGGACCTCGGCTGTTGGAGGGCGCTGAAGAGAGCCCGTGCTCAACGTGGAAGCCCCCATGGATCACGAGGCTGCTTCAGGAGCCACAGGCCGCGAACGGCCAAGAGTGTGCCACAGCCAAAGACCTGCTGCCGCCATCACCAAGCTCACGAGTTGCCCGGGTGTGGCCCAACCACCAAGGTAATGGACCTCATAGTCCCCGCGGAAGAACTCAACCAGGAATCGGACGCATGCGTAAGCGACCAGGTACAGGGCGAAGACTTGTCCCGTGAATCGTCGCCGACCATAAAACCAAGCCAGTCCTAGATAGAGTCCGGCGTTCAATAGGGCCTCGTAGATCTCCGTAGGATGCACGGGCAGGTGGTGGGTTGGATGATCAGACGGAAAACGGATGGCCCATGGCAGAGTGCAAGCGGTGCCATAGCAGCAGCCGTTCATGAGGCAACCCACGCGCCCGAAGGCCTGGCCGAGGGCTATGCTTGGCGCCATGGCGTCGGCCAGTTTCCAAAGAGGCAATTGCCTTACTCGTGCGTAGAAGACGGTAGTTAGCGATGCGCCGATCAGCCCTCCGTAAAACACCAACCCGCCGTGCCGAATGGCGAAGATCTCCCAAATTGGTTCATGGGCGTAGTCCTCGCGCCAGTAGGAAATGACATGGAGCGCGCGAGCTCCCACGATCGCTCCGAGCATGAGCCACGGCCCAAGGTCGACGATCGTCTCACCCGGCAAGCCGTCGGCAAGACACCGTCGACTTGCTGTCCAGAGGCCTGCCAGGAAGCCTAGGGTGACTAGGATGGCGTACCAATAGATGTTAAAATTGCCGATGCTGAATGCGATCTGCTTCACGCAAGGTCATGCTACTCCGCAACGGACGGAAAGTCGACGGCTTTCGAGGTCGGCTTGGGGCTTGCAAACCCCTCGGTATCAGATCAGTCTGTTAACGCTGTATTCGCGTATGCAACCGACTGAGGCCAAATCCACCACGGAGGTAGAAGACCGTCTCCGCCAGCTTTCGTGCGCGGTGGAGGGGAGTCCCGCCATGACCGTAATCACCGATCACACCGGCGATATCGAGTACGTCAACGCCAAGTTCACCCAGGTGACCGGTTACAATCTGGACGAGGTCAAAGGGAAGAATCCTCGCCTATTGAAATCAGGGTTGACACCGCGGACGGTTTATCAGGAGATGTGGGCGGCGGTTCGATCTGGCAGTGAGTGGCAGGGCGAGTTCGTTAACCGCAAGAAGAACGGAGAGGTTTACTGGGAGAACGTCCGGATCGCTCCGATCCGTGGGAGCGATGGCTCAATCCTGCATTTCGTGGCGGTGAAGGAGGATGTCACCGCACGGCATCTGGCTGAGGAGTCGTTGAGACAAAGCCAGGAGCAATTTCAGAGCACGTTCCAGAGTGCCGCCATTGGGATGGCCTTAGTGGCACCTGAAGGCCGCTTGCTGAAGGTCAACCAAGCGTTTTGTGACCTCCTTGGATACACCGAGGCCGAGCTCTTGAGTAAGTCTTTCCAAGACATTACTCACCCGGCGGATCTAGAGGCGAATTTGGGGTATGTCAGGCAGATGCTGGCTGGCGAAATTCGTACCTACCAGATGGAAAAGAGGTATTTCCATAAAGCTGGCAATGTCATCTGGGCGATGCTGAGCGTCTCTTTGGTACGGGGCGGTGAGGGGAAGCCCCTTTACTTTGTTTCACAGATCCTGGACATGACCGAGCGGTATCTCGCGCAGCAGGAGCGAGAGAGGCTCATCACTGAGCTGCAAGCTGCCCTGGCGGAGGTCAGAACTCTGCGGGGCATCGTTCCGATCTGCATGCACTGTAAGAAGATTCGCGATGACAAAGGCTTCTGGCAGCAGGTGGAAAGCTACGTCGAGAAGCATTCGCATGCGCAGTTCAGCCACGGTCTCTGCGTGGAGTGTCTTAAGACACATTACCCGGACATTCACGAGGTCATCGACCCTCGCCAACAAACCGACGGATCGACGGGCCTTGGCCGTAGAGGCCTGACGCGCAGCTAGTGAACACTCAAGCTGGGCCAGCATCTGACGGGGGCGGAGTGAGCTCTTTCCTCAAGTCCCTGGACTACTCGGTCCTGCAACAATGCATGCACTGCGGCCTGTGCTTGCCTACCTGTCCGACCTACGACGCAACCAAACTGGAGAGGAACAGTCCCCGTGGCCGCATCGCGTTGATGCGGGCGATCGCAGACGAACGGCTCGAGGCTACCCGAGGCTTCGGTGAGGAGATGTATTTCTGCCTTGGTTGCCTGGCTTGCATGACCGCCTGCCCGGCGGGAGTCAATTACGCCGAACTGTTTGAGAACGCGCGCGCTGAGGCGGAGCGGGTCGGGGTCCTTCGCTCGCCGAAGCGCAACGCGATTCGGGCCTTCACCGTCGCGTGGTTATTCATGGACCTGCGCCGCCTGCGACTCCTCGGAAGGTTGATGAGGCTCTACCAGTGGTTGGGGCTACAGACCCTCTTGCGTAAAAGTGGCATACTCCGGGTGTTCCCTCGCCGGCTGGGGGAGTTGGAGGCAATGACTCCGACGATCCAGGCTAAGTTCACCTCACAGCTCGTGGTGCCGATAACCCCCGCCGTTGGATCGAGGAAATATCGGGTGGCCATGCTTATTGGCTGCGCCCAAGACCTGATTTTTAGTGACGTGAACCGCGACACTGTTGAGGTGCTCGCGCGAAACGGCTGCGAAGTGGTCACTCCTAGCGACCAGGCCTGCTGTGGGTCGTTGCATGCTCATAACGGCGAGATTGAGCTCGCTCGGAAGCTGGCGCGGCGCAACCTTGACCAGTTCCCGCCAAGTGAGTTCGATGCTATCATTACTAATGCCGGCGGATGTGGCTCGCACCTGAAGCATTTCGCGAGTTTGCTGCACAGTGATCCCGTTTATTTGCATCGGGCCGAAGAGTGGGATCGGAAGGTGCAGGACATTCACGAGTGGCTTGCGCGGATCGGGATCTCCCCTCCGTCACCTAACGGCGCGCCCAAAATGGTGATCACTTACCACGAGTCCTGCCACCTAGCGCACGGGCAGAAGATCACCTCCCAGCCGCGCCAAGTCCTCAAATCGATTCCTAACCTGACGCTAGTCGAACTCCCGGAGAGCAACTGGTGTTGTGGAAGCGCCGGTATTTATAACCTCACGCAGCCCGAAATGGCCGGCCAATTGCTCGAACGGAAGATGAACCACATTCGATCGACCGGCGTGAGCGTCGTCGCTAGCGCCAATCCTGGGTGCCAACTGCAATTAATCAACGGCGCGAAAGACCGCGGGCTCTCCCTACGGGTGGCGCATCCGATTAGCCTACTGGCCGAGGCGTATCGGCGCGGGATTGGGCAGGTCCACTGAGGACCGAAGCCGGGGAGGTTCGGCTTGCGCTCACCCGAGCGCTTGTGGCATCGGAGCGATCGCTGCGACTCAAGCGTGAAACGCGAGCCGTGCCCTTAGGCTGATTCAGACGATGGCACCCGACCGCGGTGGCGATGGCCGCGCTGGCGCAGCAGGCGGGCATCGGCTAGACTTCTCGACGATGTTGAAACGACTAATCGCGGCTGCGAGAACGGCAATCTCTTTTTCCCTGCGCCTGTGGGGGCAGGTGCCCCGATCGGGGCCGGGCTGCCCGCCATCCGGGGGCGAGGGGTTGGTGCCCTGGGGCTCTCGATGGTGGCGAGCCCTTGCCGGGTCTTGCCTGGCATTCTCGATCACCACGCCCCACCTGCTGGCCGATGATTGGCCGCACTGGTTGGGGCCGCAACGCGACTCGGTGTGGCGCGAGAAGGGCATTGTGGAGACCTTTCCGGCTGAGGGGCCGCAAGTTCGCTGGCGCACCGCTATCGGCGGTGGTTTTGCTGGGCCGGCGGTGACGGAGGGACGGGTCTACGTGACCGATCATCAATTGGCCCCGGGCGCAACCAACCCCAAAGACCCGTTCGCCAAAGGCATGATTCCTGGCAAGGAGCGGGTCCTCTGCCTGGACGAGAAGTCTGGCAAGCAACTCTGGAGTTACGAGTACGATTGTCCCTACACCATGAGCTATCCCTCCGGACCCCGAACGACCCCTTCTGTCGAGAGAGGCCGTGTTTATTGCCTGGGCGCCGAGGGGAACCTGTTTTGCCTCGATGCAGCATCCGGCAAACCCATTTGGGCACACAACCTCAATTCCGAATATGGGGCGAAAACGCCGCTCTGGGGTTATGCGGCGCATCCGTTGGTCGAGGGGGATCAGGTATTCAGCCTGGTCGGTGGCGAGGGCTCGGCGGTGGTCGCGTTCGACCGCGAATCCGGCAAGGAGCTGTGGAGGGCGCTTTCAGCCAAAGAGATTGGGTATAGCCCTCCGATTTTGATCGAGCACAACGGTCGAAGACAGTTGATTGTCTGGCATCCCGAATCGGTCAACGCCTTGGATCCAGTGACTGGCAAGGTGGAATGGACTGTGCCCTTTTCGTCTCGAATGGGCTTGAGCGTTGCGACTGCTCGCAAGGCGGACGACCTGCTTTTCTTCACCGCCTTCTACGATGGCTCGCTGGCCTTGCGACTTAGCGCAGACCAGCCGCAGATCGTCTGGAAGAGCAAGAAAGCATCCGAGAAGGACACCGATGGACTTCACTCCATTATCCCCACGCCTTTCCTGGAGGATGGCTATATTTACGGCGTCTGCAGTTATGGGCAGTTGCGCTGTCTCAGGGCCGATACGGGAGAGAGGATCTGGGAAACGTTCAAGGCTACCACGACCGACGGCAAGGAACTCCGCTGGGGGAATGCCTTTCTCGTCAAGAATGGCAGCCGTTTCTTTCTGTTCAACGAGCAAGGGGATCTGATCATCGCTCGGCTGTCTCCCAAGGGGTACGAGGAGATAAGCCGCGTGCATTGCCTGGAACCAACCAATCCGGACCCCGGACGCGCCGTGGTTTGGTCTCATCCGGCGTTCGCGAATCGTTCAATGTACGCCCGGAACGACCGCGAGATTGTGTGCATCTCTCTAGCGAAGGGAAAATGATGCAGAGATTAGGGAAGATCCCGCTATGGCTGCCACAAGGCACGCCAGTACTGCGCCGCAGTTCCTCCTGAAGCAGGAAGGCTCACCGTCGAAGCCGGCCCCATCAGGAGGTTTGTAGAGACCACGTTCCAATTGGTCAGGTCACTGGACGCCTGGAGAACGTATTGGGCTCCGGGCTGGCCGGTTATCTGAATCTGCCAAAGAGTAAAGCCGGGCTGTGCGGAGATTTTCAACGCCGGCCCTGCGGGCGGGATCGTGATCAGCGTGGCGGAATAGGGTCCGAAACTGTTGGTGAACGTGGTGGCAATCGCCGAGATCGTCCCTTCAGCCAAGTCAGGCGAGCCGGTGCCGGTCCGGGCCGCGTCATCCTGGGGAACGCCATAGGACAATGAGGATGCGGTCGCGTTTGGGGTGAAACCTTTCAATTCGACCAGGGCATTGAGGCTAACGGCTGGGTCTTTGTTGATTACAACGACTTGAACAGCCCCGGCGGCCGTTCGGGTCGCGTAGGCACCGAGCAGAGCATAATCGCTCGAGACCGCCAGCACGCTGTCGCCTGCGCGCGCAAAGTGACTCACGAGTTTCGCTGTGTAGAAAGTCGGGTAGCGATTGGTTCGGCCATCCATGATCCCGAGGTCGCCGTAAAGACGCCAACCGTAGAGGATCGGATCCATGAGACCGGTGGTGTCACGTCCGTTGCGCAAGTCCCACCAGATGCAGGAGTTAAACTCCGTCTTCATCAGTTGACCCACGCTATCGGCCAGATAGAGCGCATTGACCAGGCTGGTGGATTGCTTGCCCTGGGCTCCTGCGTTGGAGTTGTTTTCGGTGACTAGGAGCTCGATGTTCGTCCCGTTTGGCCCGGTGAAATCGTTGATCTGTTGACGGAGATCGGCGGCGTCTACTGCCCAAGCGGTTGAACATTGCAGCAGGAAAGGATCGCTCTCCTGGTCCGTGTATTCGGGGTAACGATGATGGATGAGGAAGTCGGGGGTGACGCCAAGGGTCTTGAGCGTGCTCAGGACTACCGGAGTCCAACCGTTTACCGTCTGGCCCGTGCGAGGGTTGATCACCGAGTGGTTGGTATAGCCGTTGGAGGAACTGGTGTCGCCTGGGGTCGCAACCACTCCCACCCTGATGCTCGGATCCGCGGCCTTCATCTGCTGCAGGTACGCTGCCGCACGGACGCCGTAAGTATATGGATCATGCGGGTAAGTGTTGCTGTCGGTTTCCCAGTCGCCGTAGCATTCGTTGCCGATCTCCCAGTATTTGAAAGCGAAATGGTTGGTGAGGTTCGAATGCCGCACCCAGCTTGCCGCTTCCGCGGGAGTGCCGGTTCCATAGTTGACCGTGATTATCGCCTGTGCCCCGATGTTGGTGGCGACATGGGCGAAATTGGAGAAAGATGTGCCCCAGGTCCACGTGTTGGTGCCGGTGCGATTCACCCCCCAATGATACTCATCGGATAAGGACCCGCCGGGGAACCGCAACGCCCGGGTCCCTGCTTCTCGGAGCGCGGCGATGGTCTCCGGCGTATCGAGGTAGGTATCCCAGACCGCTGTATTGAGGCCCAGCCATCGTGCATCCACAGTTCGTAGCGGGTGTTCGACGTCCACAACAAGGTGGACCAGCGCGGGCGCCGGGCGCGCGGTGAGTTCCACGTCGTCCACGAAGAAGATTGTGCTCGTAGCTTTGGAGGTGAGTTGCAGTACGAGTCGATCCAGATTGGTCCTTCCAGCCGCGCCAAGCGATGCTAGCGGCACGCTGAAGTGGCGCCAACTATTCGTCGGCAGCGCCCCTAACGCAGATCCTGGCTGCGCCTTGCCGTCCAGGTAGGCTATGGCCTGGAGCACTTGGCCGCCGCTGGATCCGCCATTGGCCCAAAAGCTTAAGGCGCTGTAGAGGGATGTATCGAGCGCCGGGTGGTAAAAGGCCAAGGCCTCCCATTGCGCCGAGGTGACCCGGATTGAGCGGCTGCCGCTGTGCACAGGGGTTGAGTTGATCATATCCCTCTGCGCCCAGCTCCAATCCTGGAACCCGTTCACGAGGTTGTCTGTGTAGATTGGAAACGGCGCCTGGGCGTGCACGGTAAACGCGGCTTGCAGCACCAGGAGGAATGCCAGCCGGAGCGGCCTCACGAGCGCGGGCGGCGAGGGGCGTTGTTTCGACTTCATGTCGGATACAACACTAGCAGGTGTTGGGCCGTCGACGAAGTGCTTTCGATGTTATGGGAGGCAATTCGCCCGTTGTTAAGATTTTAGGTCACGCGGGCGCTTTGGGCGCCAGCGATGCATCAGGCTGAGAGTTTGGACCGCTTCGCGGGGTCAAAAATCCTTCTCGCCACAATTTTGACTTCCGAGCGAAGCGCGGCGGATAGGGTGCCATCCTAATGAGATTCATCTGGACCACTGCTATCACGGACCCGGCTTGCATCCGGTCGCTGACGGCACCGGTTTTGTGTGTGCATGCGCAAGCCCTGGGTCCAGAAGACATTGAGAACAAGCGAGAGCCGCTCTGCGAGCTGCCGGAGTCTGCCAACCCGCTTCTGCCGCCTGGCAATCCAGCGCCGAGCATGCGCGGGCCCGCCCGGTCGATGGCTGAGTTTCGCGACCAAGGGTAGCTAGGAGGGATGACCTGCATGAGCGACCGCCCCGTGCTGCTGTATAGGCACTTAACTAAGGCCCCAACACATCCTTAGGTCGTGGCTTGGTGCGCGCTAACCAGGGAGACGACATTGAGCACTGCCGAGTCGCCGGACATGAAGCTACGAGTATTGATCGCGGATGACGAACCGCTGAGCCGTGAGCGCTTGCGGCAGTTCCTGAGGGAGGACCCTCGGGCGGAAGTGGTGGCGGAGTGCGCTTCGGGGACTGAGGTGGTCGGAGCAATTCGGGAGAAATCACCCGATCTCGTTTTTCTCGATGTGAGGATGCCGGAATTGGACGGTTTTGGGGTGATCGCCGCTCTGAAGGGCACGCCACTACCTGCGATCATTTTCGTCACCGGCTACGACCAATTCGCGTTACGCGCTTTCGAGGTCAGAGCCGTGGACTACCTGCTTAAACCCTTCGATCGCGAACGTTTTCAAGGCGCGCTTCAACGTGCGCTGGAGTGGATGCGTTTAGCCTCCGACACCCAACGGAGCCTTCGATTGGCGGGCGTCCTGGAGACGATGGCGGCGCGCCCCAAGTCCGTCGCCAGGTTGACGATCAAATCCGGTGGGCGGATTTCGTTCGTGAATCCCGACGAGATCGACTGGATTCGCGCCGCTGACAACTACACTGAGTTGCACGTCGGGCAAGCCGCGCATCTCCTTAGGATGACCATCACCTCCCTCATCGACCAGCTCCCGCAGGATCGGTTCGTTCGGATCAGCCGCTCGCTCTTGGTAAACTTGGACCGAGTCAAGGAGATCCGGCCGAGGTCTCATGGGGACTACATTGTGATGTTGCAGGACGGCGTCAGGCTTTCCGGCAGCCGGAACTATCGGCGGACCCTGGTCGAGTTGCTGGAGAAGCCGCGCTGAACGGCGTTGGCGAGGAGTCTCAACTGGCCGGAATGTCGCTCGCAATTAGGGCGGGCAGGAAGAAGGGTTTGTGTGATCGGAAGGTCCAAGGACGCTCCGCTTGGTTAAACCGTCTCTCGCGAGGCTCGGGTCATGCATCATACGCCTTCCGAGGACTCTTGAGAGGTGTTTTCGGGATTGTCGCCGTCTTAGGAGCGTTCTAATCTCCCTCGTCGCTTGTCTAATCCTGATCTCTTTCTATGAAGAAATACCTCGCTGAATTCATCGGCACTTTTTTCCTGGTTCTAACTGTCGGCTGCACTGTGATTGGGGGAGGCGCAGGAGTCATTCCGCCTTTGGCAATCGGGGCCTCTTTGATGGTGATGATCTTCGCCGGCGGGCACGTCTCGGGCGGGCATTTCAACCCTGCAGTGACTGTGGGAGTTTGGCTCCGAGGAAGGTGCGATACCAAGGATGTGCCGGGTTATTTCGCGGCTCAATTGCTGGCGGCAGTTGTCGCTGCCTGCGTCGTGAAATACCTCCGTCCAGGCGTAGTGGTTACGGCTATGTCTCCGGTTTTGGGAGCGGCTTTTCTGGCTGAGTTCCTTTTCACTTTCGCCCTGGTTTACATGGTGCTGAACGTCGCGACCTCCAAGGACACAGCGGGAAACTCTTTCTACGGTTTGGCCATTGGGATGACGGTTATGGTGGGGGCGTTCGCCGTGGGGAACATTTCTGGCGGCGCGTTCAACCCGGCAGTGGCTGTTGGCATCTCGGTGATGGGTCTGTCGGCTTGGCCGAACCTCTGGCTCTACTTGGTGGCCGAATTGGTGGCCGCGGGCGTGGCGGCGATGATCTTCAAGTTCCTGAACCCGGCGGATAAATAAGCGGGCGAGGTTTACGCCAAAACGAGGACCTGGAAGCTGGGCGGAGGGGAGCATTAGTGCGCGAGCATGAGTGCACTCATTTTTATTTGACGGTGGAGGGGTTTTGGAATATAAATGAGCATACTCATATTCTATGAAGCCCAAACCCAAACGGCGCCCGGCCCAAGAAGCCGACACACCCCGCAGGGACTCTCGCCCACCGGGCAAACGCACGGCCAATAAAGATCGTACTCGCAAAGCCATCCTCGAGGCGGCCCTCGACCTGTTTTCGCGCCAGGGCTTTTACGCCACGACCACTAAACAGATCTCTCGCAAAGCCGGCATTGCCGAGGGCACCCTGTTTAACTACTTCCGCACCAAGGAAGACCTCGCCCTTTATTTCCTGGAACGGGAGGTGGACGCACTAATCTCCTGGTTTGGACACGACAACCGGCTGCAGGGGGCGCCATTGCCCGAGCAACTCTTCGCCGTCATCCACCGGCTGTTCGAACGCATAGAGCCTTACCAGGAGTTCATCGGGGCCATCAGTCTGCGGGGCCTCCATCCGGGCTCGAAGCTAAGCCCTTTCAGCATCGAGAGAGGCCAAATCAACCTGCGCTACCTGCGTTTCCTTCGCGAAATTCTCGAGGCAAGCGAGGCCCGATCCGAGATCCCGCGGGTTGGCGAAATAGGCGCTTATGCAATAGCCCTATTCCACGTGGCGATGGTGGCGCATTGGCTCAACGACGAGTCGCCCGGCAAGGAGAAGACCTTGGCGGTGCTGGATCGCTGCCTCAAGCTGGGGACCACGATGCTAAAGAAGGGAGGGTGGGATTGGTGAAAAGCGAGGGGGGCACCGGGGCTTTAGTGCGGGGCCTGCGGCTGGGTAAACTTGGACTCGGCCTCACGGGCAGCTATCTGGGTTACCAGGTGCAGAATCTTTTCCTGGGGGAAGAGAAGCGTGCGGAGCGGGGCAAGTCGATGCGCCGAGCGGCCTCACGCCGAATCCGGGGCGAGTTGGGCGAGCTTAAAGGGCCAATGATGAAGTTTGGCCAGATTCTGAGCATGCAGACACACTTGCTCCCACGGGAGACGATTGAAGAATTAGCCACTTTGCAGACCCGCGCGCCTGCCATGCATCCAAGTTTGGCGCGCGCGCGGTTCAAGAGCTCCTGTGGGAAGTATCCCGAGGAGTTGTTTGCCGAGTTTGATGCCGAGCCGTTCGCCGCCGCTTCGCTAGGCCAGGTACACCGGGCTATCACGCGCACGGGGGAGAAGGTAGCGGTCAAGATCCAGTATCCGGCCATTCGCGCTGCAATCGAAAATGATTTCAAACTGCTGCGCTCAGCCACCTTCCCGGTCAGGCTGACAGGTCACGTGCCGGTGGAGATCTTGAACGAAGTCCAGCGAGGCTTCCTGGAAGAAACCGACTATCTCCACGAAGCCAAGAGCATGGATTATTTTCGCGAGCGTTTGGCATGCCTGCCTTACGTTACGGTGCCGAAGGTTCATTGGGATCTGACTACCGACCGGGTTTTGACCATGTCGTTTGTGAGCGGTGAGCCGGCGGGCGAGTTCCTCCTGCGAAATCCATCCAGCGCCGTGCGCGATCAGATCGGAGAGCGCCTCTTCGAGCTGTTCGAGTACCAGATCCAATGCCTCCAGGCCATCCACGCCGATCCGCATCCGGGCAACTATCTGCTCAGGATGGACGGGACATTCGGGCTGATCGACTTTGGCTGCGTTAAACGTTGCTCGATGGATCTCGGCGAACTGACCCGTTGTGCGGTAGATCGCTCTTGGCAATACGACAGCGCGCAGGCTGAACGGCTCGTCTTCCTGGTCTGGTGCGGCAAGGTTTCCGCCAAGGATCCACGAACCCGGCGCATGCTGGCTTACCTCAAGGACTTCATTGATTTGGTCTTTCCGCCAAGTCCAAAGGCCGCGGCGGAAGTGGATTTCGGCAATCCCGCTTTGCTCCATTCGGTGACTGGCAAACTGAGCCAGGCGGTGGGAAACAAACTGACCAACCCGGAGCTGGCATTCGTTTCACGCGCTGAACTGGGACTTTACAACCTTCTGCATCAGTTGGGGGCTCGAGTAAGGACGCGAGAGATTCTGGATCGCTGCGTGGATCGGGCCCGGGGCCTCCAGGCTGGATGATCGCGGTTTCTCCGCCTACTTCCAGATTCGCAACATCTCATCCCCATTCCGCTGAACTTGGTAGTTCACCTTCATGATCTGGGTCCGCCAGCCGAGTTCGCGCACGGCCAGTTCCACGGGCGCTACATAGGGGGACGGTTCGCAGCTCAGGTCAGTTAGCGGAAAGATCCGAACCTCCTTTGCGATCCGGCATAGTTCCAGGACGGACTCGATGTGGAACGTGAGCGAGAAGAGCTTTGAATACAGAAAGAGCAGATGTGAACAAAGCGCCAGGTCGAACTCTTGGCCCTTGAACGGCAACTGCGGCAGTTCACAGGCGGCATAGCGGCCTTGTGCGAGACCTGTGGGATAATCGGTGATGAACCGGCGCATGACGGCCTTCCTGCAGTTCAGCAACGCCTCCGGGTCACGATGGTAACTCCAAACGTAATTTTCCCGGTGAGCGCGGACTTGGGACATGATCGGTTCGACGCCCGCCTCAAACTGTTCTTCAATGTTGGCCGGGCTCAGATCATAGATGGGATCGCACGAGATCACCGAGCAGCCGCGTGCCGTCATTTCGGCGTTAAAACTCGCCGGTCCATCCCCACAGCCTAGCACTCTACCCAATCGGTCGGATTCGCTCAGATCAAACATCAGTTCATATTCTTGCATGGAGCGTCCCCACGGGACCGTCCGGCTTAGTCGCAGGCTCATAAGCCTGTCCTTCGATCGAGGGCCAGCTTGATCCCAAGGCCAACGAAACCGGTCCCGGTAAACCGTTTCATGAACGCGACCACGGCGGTGTCGCGGCGCAGACGACGGGTGAGTTCCGCTGCGAAAAACACCAGCGCCAGGCAATAAAGCGTCCCATTCACGATGAAAAGCAGGCCCAGGAACAGGAACGACAGAGCGCGCGTGGGGGTGTGCGCGGAGACAAACTGCGGCAGGAACGCCAGGAAGAAGAGCGCCACCTTGGGATTCAGCACGTTGGTAAGGATGGCCTGCCGATAGATGACCCAGGTTCCCTCCACCAGAAAGATCGAGCTCGTCGCGAGGTCAACCTTGCTCCGATCCCAGACCATTCGCACTCCCAAATAGATCAGGTAGGCCGCGCCGGCCAGCTTGATGCAACTGAAAGCCAGTGCCGATGAGGCCAGAACCGCCGAGAGCCCAAAGGCGGCCCCCAGGGTATGGATCAGGCAACCGGTGCTGATTCCAAGGGCGGAGGCGATCCCAGCCGACCGCCCCTGGGCGAGGGTTCTTCCAATGATATAGAGCGTGTCGGGCCCGGGTGAGGCGTTCAGCAGCAGGCCCGCGGTGATGAACATGCCAAGGTGATGTGTGCCGAGCATAAATGTTGTGGTGCGTTTTGGGTTGCGGATTTGACGCAGGAGCCCCGCGGGGGCGGCGCGTTAACCTAGTACGCGACGAAGCCGCCCTGTAGGCGGCCTGCACTGGTGTTGGAATAAACGTAATGCAGTGAGAGCCGCCTATTTAGGCCGCCACCACTTACTCGTTCCAGAAGTAATAATCACGTTCGGGAACACAAATACTTGCTGAGCCGAATTCCGTCAAGACGCTTTGCACGCTCCCTGGATTCATCGCGGTTAATCCTGATCTTAATCATAGTCGTTCTCTGAGCCCTAGGGCTCCTATCGAACTTCCTCAAATAGCCCGCGCGCGCCGGAGCTATCGTGAGGGTGTATCCTGGACAACACCTTGCTTTTCAAGTGGAATTCAGCGCCGCGGGCGCCAGATACGTGGATTTAGTTTCCGGCGTGCGAGCGGAGCGAGCCGAACTGGTATGGAACGGATCCGAATGAGGACCGGCAGAAGCTGTTCTGCCTCGAATGGCTTCCGTAGCCAAATGGCCCCCGACTGCCGGCAACCTGTTATTAGACTATGAAGATCGCCGCTCTGATGAACGTTGGGTTGGATCGCGGAACGAGAAGAATCGCCCGGGTTTGCTGGCTTCGTTTGTCCCTGCTCGCGGTCTTGGCCGCGCCCGGCTTGGCCGATGATCAGGGCCAGTCGCGTACCGACCCGCGGAACTGGCAACCCATCCCGGATTCCGTTTATTTGCAGGAAATCGGGCGGAAGGTCTCGTCGAAGGTGCCGCTAACCTCAGTGGCCGCTTACGAGGGCAGGGTGTATGTGAGCTCGACAGAGGGTGTGGCGGAGCTGCGTGAGCTTGAATTGGTTCCGGCCGCTGGTGTCACCGGTCCGGTGAAGCGACTGGTAGCAGTGAAGGGCGGCCTGTTCGCCTTGGGCGCGGATGGGGTGTGGCGGTTTGGCGGGGGAAAGTGGGTCAACTTCGCGAAGCAACCGATTGTCGACTTGTGCGAGGTTGGTGGGGGCATTGTTGCCGCGAGCGAACGGCAGACCTGGCACGTAGGCGAATCTGGGTTCGATCCGCTCATCCAAACCAATTGCCCTCTTCCGATCTCACGGGTGGTTTCGTATGCGGAGACCATTTACACCGTGGGGGGCGAAGGACTTTCACTCCTGGCCAGCCAGCGTCCGGCCATCCACGGCGGCTTCGATTCGTACCTCGTGAACGACGTTATCGACTGGGGAATGCTCCCGTCGCGGAATGTGCGGGACGCCTTAGCGGTGGGGAGCCGAGTCTACCTGGCCACGGATCGAGGACTTGGAGTGTTGCAGGGGATGACCATGAGTTCCATCCGTGGCGAACAAGGTTTCTGCTATGAAGATACGACCTGCCTTGCACGGGGCTTTACCAACGATGTGTGGGTCGGAACTGCGCGCGGGGCAATCCGCATGGTTGGAAACGAGTTCCAATACTTCGCCGGGGAACGGTGGCTGCCTGATGACCTGGTCCATGGCGTGGCGGTGAATGGCACGACGGTCTATATCGCAACCGCGAAAGGCCTGGGAATTGTCGAATATCGTCCCTATACCATGTTGAAGAAGGCGGCCTATTATGAACGCCACCTCGAAATGTGGGGGCAGAAGCGACTGGGCTTTACTCACAAGCTGGAGTGGGACGACGGTCTCAAGGAATTCGTCCGGGAAGTTAGCGACAATGACGGCGGCTACAGCGGCGACTATCTCGCTGCCGAGGCATATCGCTACGCGGTTACCAAGGACCCAATCGCGCGCGCCGAAGCAGTGAACACGTTTCAGGCTCTGCGCTGGCTGGAAGCATCGACTGGGATTCGGGGTTTCCCCGCGCGGGCGATCTGGGTCAAGAACGAGAAGGGGCATAAATCGATGTCCGGTTCCGGCGGCTACCCCGCGGAATGGCACGACTGTGTGGACGCTCGGTTTGAGTGGAAAGGGGACACCTCGAGCGACGAGATCGACGGCCACTTTTACGCTGTCGCCCTGTTTCTTCAACTGGCGGCACAAGGCGAGGAGATCGCCCAAGCCAAAACACATCTGTCCCACCTCGCGGCCCACCTGGCGGATCACAACTGGCAACTCATCGACCTCGACGGTCAGCCAACTCGTTGGGGACGCTGGGATCCGGACTATTTCAATACGGACGAGGGCCGCGCGGATCGGGGTCTACAGAGCGTGGAGATTCTTTCATTCATCAAGACGGCGTCCAAACTTACGGGGGAGACCAGGTTTGCTCGCGACTATCAGAAACTCGTCGACCTCGGCTACCCCGCCTACACCGTACGCGAGCGGATCACCTTTCCGCCCTCAGACGTAGTCCATTTCGATACCCAATTGGGTCTTTGGGCGATCTGGAACCTCTTGAGAAGCGAGGAGGACCCGACCCTGCGCTCGTTCTACCGCCGCACGCTGGAACGCACTTGGGAAATCGTCCGGATTGAAGGCCTGCCGTGGTTCAACTTCGTTTACGGAGCTCTGACCGGGAACGACTTTGAGGGGGACGTTGCGGTGGCCCATTTGCGCGAGTGGCCTTTGGATCTGATCGATTGGTCATTTGAGAACTCGCATCGCGCCGATCTCAAAACTCCTGCTGGGTATCGCGTTTATACCGGCGGGATTCGGGCTGTGTCCCGTCGTGAAACCGAGGCGATGCGTTGGGACGACTGGACGATGAAACTCGATGGTGGGAGCGGTGGACGCGATGTATCTGACCCTGGTGGCTGGCTGCTGGCCTACTGGATGGGGCGATATTATGGCTTCATTGAGGCTCCGACGACTGCCGATCCCCGGCTGTTGGGCGTGGCGCCGGGTGAGGTTCCTGAAGGCGGCGCCAAACCGTACGTAGGCCCGCAGCGGCCTGGGGAATAGGAACGTCGCGCGACCGCGGGTGCTGGATAGCTTGATCTGGCGTTCTAACCGCGAGCAGCACAGAACCCCGTGCGGGTTCGCTCGTATGATTCGACCAACCGTTTAACGAATTGCTCCGGTCGAAACGCCTGCCAGCGTTCCTTGGCCGCTTGACCCATCGTTGCACATTTCTTCTCATCCCGAACGAGCGTGGCGATCGTTTGGGACAGCGCCCGGGCGGTGCGTTGGCGGACGATGACCCCATTGACGCCATCCTGAAGCCATTCCTCGGTGGCCCCGCCGGCGAACGCCACCACGGCTCGACCATGCGCCATGCTCTCCGGCCCTACCAGTCCGAAGGGTTCGGGTCGTGCGGTTGGATGCAGTACCAGGCAGGCCCGATCGTACCAACGCGCGAGATCGGCCGGGGTCAATTCGCCAAGGAATTGGACACGCGCACTAATCCCGCGTGCGTGCGTCAATCGCTCCAAAGCCTCGCGTCGGGGTCCGTCGCCCGCTACTGCCAAGCGCCAGTTCAGTTCAGTCCTCAAGGCCAGAGACTCGATCGCCAGCTCCAGACCTTTGCCGCGGACCAGCCTTGACGGCAAAAGGAGCAAACCTGGCTCCGACGCCGTGTTTCCTGCCATGGGCAGGGCGAAGAGCGGCACCAGATCAATTCGTGCGGTGCCGACCCCGTTCTCGACCAAGCCCTGGCGCATGAACGCCGAGGCAACCTGGAAACGCAAGGGAGCCCGGGCCTCGCGCAGAAAACCACCCACCCAGCGCCAACGCCTCCAATTGCGAAGGGGGTTTTTGCCGCCGCAGCCCTGCAACAGATGCCAGGCTAAGCAGGCTGCCCCGTGGGGGCGGTGGCAGGGGGTGAAGTCGCGCGCCATCCGGTCACCCCCAGAGCAAAACCAGCCCTGATCGTGGAGGAACCAGCATGACGGGGCCTGGGAGAGTACCAACCGCTGCATGCCGAGATTCTCGAGGTGATGGAATTGGACCACGTCGGGCGCAAACTCCAGCAGGATCTTGCTGAACTCTCTCTCGATGGCCGGGCCTAACGCACGCCGGTCGTAGGGGAACACCGGACAGGTCACGTCGCTGCCACCACCATCCCCGTAGGCCAATGCGGGCTCGTGGCCCGCCTTCTCGAGCAGGCCGATCGTTTCGACCACCATCCGGTTGGCGCCCCCCACGTGCGCCCGGGCGGTCTCATTCACCAACAGGATACGCATGATGGAAGGCGAACCTCCCTCACGCCGCCGAACTCACCGGCTCATCCAGGGCGGTGCCACAGCTTGGGCAAAAGCGCGCATGGGGAGGGGAGACCGCGTGGCAGCCGGAGCACTGGGTTTGGGCAAGGGTGTTCCGGCGATGGATAACCAGGTTTCGCGTATAGGGAATCCAGGTGAACGCGTAGGCGAAAATGAAAACCGAATCTTTCTGGTAAAACAAAGCGTAGGAAAAAAGCAGAAGAGAGCCCGCCAAACTCAACCACCAGAAGGCCATAGGCACGACGACCTGCTTCTTTTTCTCGGTGGCATACCATTGAACCAGGAAACGAGAAAAGAAGGTCACGTTGCCCACCCAGCCGATCACCTTCCAGACATGCCAATCGACTCCTAAGAATTTGCCGCCGTGCCAGATAAGATTGTTGAGCCAATCCATGCTCCCTATTAAGCCGAACCCGATCCCGAGAGACAAACCAAATCCCTTGAAAAGCCCCTGCCTTAACCGCAATCTCGGGGCAGTTTGAAACTTCGAATCCAGAGTTCCATCCGCCACGGAGCGAGAAGGGATGCCCAATGATGAGTGCCAATGCAGCCCCCTCGACGCCGCCAACCGCGCCATTGACCCGGATGACCGTGGCTATCGTCGGGGCCTCCGGCTACTCCGGCGAAGAGCTGGTCCGCCTGCTGCTTTTGCATCCACAAGCAGATCTGGTCGCGATCACTTCCCGCCAATACGCGGGTCAGACCGTGGCCCAGGTTTTCCCGCGATTCGGCGGGTACCCACGCGCTTCCACGCTGCGGTTTAGTGAACCTAACGCGGAAGCCCTGGCGCGGCAGGCCCAGGTCGTTTTCCTAGCCTTGCCCCATGGGGTGGCCGCCGAGTTCGCGGTGCCTCTCCTCCATCAAGGCTGCCAGGTAATAGACCTCAGCGCTGACTTCAGGCTCCGGAAGGCCACGACTTACCAGGAGTTCTACGGCCACGAACACCCGGCTCCAGATCTTCTTGCCAAGGCTGTTTACGGACTTCCCGAGGTTTACCGCGAGCAGATTCGGACGGCCATGCTGGTGGCTGCCCCAGGCTGCTATCCGACCAGCATTCTGCTGCCCGTCATCCCTTTGCTTCGGGCCGGCTTGATCAAGCCAGCCGGCATCATTGCTGATTCGCTTAGCGGCGTCAGCGGGGCTGGGCGCAAAGCAGAGTTGGACTATCTTTTCGTCGAGTGCAACGAGAGCCTTCGCCCGTACGGCCTGCCTAAGCACCGACATCTATCCGAGATCGAGCAGGAGCTATCCCTCGCGGCCGGCGCTCCCGTCATCATTCAATTCACTCCGCACCTGGTTCCCGTGAGCCGGGGAATCCTCACGACCCTCTATTTGGCGCCGGCCGAACATTTCCGGGGAACTGAAGCCGCGGATCGCGTTGGTAAAGCCGTCGCCCAATGCTACGCCACCGCTTATGGGCAGGAGCCATTCGTGCGCTTGCTCGAGGGCAAGGCTCTTCCGGACACCAAGAACGTGGTCGGGACCAACACGGTCGAGATCGCCTGGCGTTTGGATCCGCGCACGGGCCGGCTTCTCGTGGTCAGTGCCGAGGATAACATCGTTAAAGGTGCCAGCGGCCAGGCGGTGCAATGTTTCAACCTGATGTGCGGCTTCCCGGAGACCGCGGGGCTCGTTTGAGCCCGTGGGCGACACCGTCGGTCAAACCATTGTTCCCCATGGCCAGCGGTCCGGCAGGAATGGGCTGACTTCATACACCCTCCTCTCCGACGTGCGAACCGCTGATTTCCATTACGATCTGCCGCCGGAACTGATCGCTCAGTCTCCGGCACTGGCTCGCGATCAATCCCGCCTGTTGGTCGTGCATCGAGACTCGAAGAGCTTTGAGCACCGGCGTTTTCCCGACCTGCTTGACTATCTGCGTCCAGGTGACTTGTTGGTGGCGAATGACTCGAAGGTGTTACCGGCACGGCTCCGCGGCGTAAAACTAGGCACCCAAGGGGCCATCGAAATCCTCTTGGTTGAGGAGAACGGGCCGAACGATTGGTGGGTGCTATTGCGACCCGGCAAGCGTGTGCGTGCGGGCACCCTCATCCAGTTTAACGGACCCCAAGGTTCTCCGACGAACCTGCGAGGCAGGGTGTTGGCCAAGAATGACCAGGGCCATTGCCGTCTTTTGTTCGAAGGTGTCCGTGATTTCAACGCGCTGGTGGAGAGCTTGGGAGAAACGCCTCTGCCGCCTTACATCGAAAGGGCCCAAGGGCCCTCAGAAACCGACCGAAGCCGGTACCAGACGGTGTATGCAAGGGCTCCGGGTTCCGTCGCCGCCCCTACCGCGGGCTTGCATTTTACACCGGCGATTCTCTCCCGGATCGAAGCGCAGGGGGTTGAATTGCGTTATGTAACCCTCCACGTTGGGCTAGGGACCTTCGCGCCGGTCAAAGCCGAGTTGCTCCGGGATCATGTCATGCATCCGGAGCGGTTTGAGGTCAGTGTGGAGACCTCAACTGCAGTTAATTCGGCACTCGAAAATGGCCGCCGGGTTATCGCCGTGGGCACGACATCCGTACGCGTGCTCGAGAGTGTCGCGCTGGAAAACAGAGGCAGACTCGTTCCGGGCCCTGGAAAGACAAGGCTATTCCTATATCCGCCCGCCGAGTTCCGGGTGGTGAGCGCCCTGCTCACTAATTTCCATCTGCCCGAATCGACGCTTCTGATGCTCGTCAGCGCGTTTGCCGCGCCGGGCCAAAAGGGAGGCCGAGAATTGGTCCTCGAGGCCTACGGCCAGGCTGTGAAGGAGCGCTACCGTTTCTTCAGCTATGGGGATGCGATGCTCCTGCTCTAGCCTGCTTGCCGGTTTGCCTTTGGCGCTGGCCCATGCGACTCCTCCCGTTCCGTTTCCTTCAATCGGTTTGCCGCGGTTGGCAGTGAGTTGTCCGCCACGCCCGCATTGAACTGCGCCGCGCATCCGGTATCGTCGCGGCGTGGCTCCAAAGACACAATCCTTGCCCGATCGCCCGCGTCGGTCGCGTTCAGATCCGCGTGCGCTTGACGCGCCTCGCGGCGAGTTGTTCGACCTGACTGAAGGACCAAGGCCCGCGCGGCGGCAGCGCCTTCCATTTGTCTTCATCAATATGTCCATCACGGCAGATGGGAAGATCGCGACCGCCAATCGCCGCGTCTCCTCGTTCGGTAGCGCCGAGGACCGCGAACATCTGCTCGAGCTGCGAGCGACCGCGGATGCGGTGATGTGTGGGGCGAGGACCGTTGATCTTAACAAAATCACCATGGGACCAGGCCCTGAAAGATTCCGACGGCTGCGGGAGCGTCGCGGTCTCGCCGCGTACAACTTGAGGGTCATCGTCAGCGGTTCCGGCTCGATTGACCCCGCTGCGGAGCTGTTTCGCCACCGGTTCTCGCCCATCATTGCGCTCGTGTCGCGCCGGGCTGGGGCGCGCGCTCTTAAGCGGCTCCGGACGGTCGTCGATGCCGTGTGCATTTGCGGCGACCAAACCATTGATTTTTCCGTGGCCTTGCCTTGGTTGCGGACGCACTGGGGCGTTAAGCGACTTCTCTGCGAGGGTGGGGGAGCACTCAATGCGGCGCTCTTCACCGCCCAAATGGTGAATGAGCTGCACCTGACCATCTGCCCGTTCATCTTCGGGGGGCGCGACGCGCCTACTTTCGCCCACGGCGTGGGATTCTCCACGCTGGCGGATTGCGCGCGACTACGGCTGCTCAGCCACCGGTATGTCGGTGACGAGGCCTTTGTCGTCTATCGGGTTTTGGCCCACCATGACCACAAGCTCGCCTCGTAAGGGGCGTTTCTTCGCTATTTCGAGCAGGGCGGCGGGTGTGCCGCGCAGGAACTCCTCGAATTTCTTGGTGATCTCGCGGGCGACTACCACCAAGCGGTGCGGCATGGTGTCTACCAACTCTCCCAACAGCCGCTCGAGGCGATGGGGGGATTCATAGAGGACCAGCGTCCCCGGCAGTTCGCGCAGCCGTTCCAACTCCCGCCGGCGCTGACCTGATTTGTGCGGCAAGAACCCTCCAAAGTGAAATTCTTCGGTGGGCAAGCCGCTAGCGGTGAGCGCGGCCACCAAGGCGCACGGCCCCGGCACGGGTTCGACGCGGAAGCCCGCGTCCCGAGCGGCGCGCACGACTCGTTCTCCTGGATCGCTGATCCCAGGGCTGCCGCTGTCAACCACCAGCGCGACCTTCTCGCTCCGGCCGAGCCGCTCAAGGATTTCCTCGCTGCGGCGCTGCTCGTTGAAACGGAAATAGCTCACCATTGGCTTCGAGATTCCGTAGAAGTGCAGCAGTTGGCCTGTGTGGCGCGTGTCTTCGGCAGCGACCACGTCGCATTCCTTGAGCACCCGCAAGGCGCGCAAGGTGATGTCCTCCATGTTCCCAATCGGCGTGGCTATCAGGTAGAGCGTCGAGGGCGTCAATGGCGGAAGCACTTTCGTTTCCATGGATCTCATTAAATCACTGGACCCTTGGCTCCGCCAGCCGCTGTTTTTGTCTACGTCCTCCCCGGAGCGTGCCCAGAGTTGCCAGGTGGCCAAGTTGATCCGCTCGCCCCGCCGAATCCGCACGGAAACCAATTGACGGCAAGGTGGAGTTGAACGCACGTTGGTTGGCGGCAGAATATTATGAAACTCGCATTTCTCGTTGTTTGTATTGGCTTGGCCGTTGCGGCGGCGGGTGAGCCGCTTGATGCCTATGCGCTCTGGCAACAGGGCGCTTTGCGTGGGGCCAACGTGATGCAACCTGAATGCACCGTGGCCGACCTGCGCGTGCTCCGGAGCTGGGGCGCGAACCTCGCCGAGATTCCCGTTTCGAACGTCTATTCTCCAGCACCCCCGTACGCGTTTATGCCGGAGAACCTGGCCAAGCTCGATCAGGCCGTGAAGGCGGCCGAGGAAGCTGGGCTCTATGTCGCGCTGACCTGCCGCGAGGGGCCCGGGCGTGCCGACTTCAACCGAAGTCTGGAAATCTGGCGCGAAGCTCCCGCCCAGGATGCCTACATAAAAATGTGGCGTGAAGTCGCCTCCCATTACCGTGGACGTGCTTCCGTGGTCGGCTATGACCTGATGTGCGAGCCCCATCCGGATGAGGAAGCGAACAAACCGCTCGGAGATTGGAACGCCCTGGCGCAGCGAATTACGACCGCAATCCGCGCGCTTGACGAGCGCACTCCAATCCTCATCAATTCGATCGGCTGGGCCTATCCGCAACGATTCGACGTGCTGCGTCCCACTGGGGATCCGCGTACGGTTTACACCGTGCATTTTTACGATCCTCATTACTACACCCACCAGAAGCCGCAGGATCGTGTCGCCTACCCGGGCTTCCGTGTCCCGGGCAAGCAAGATCAGGCCTGGGACAAGGCTGTTTTGGAGGCCCAACTCGCGTCAGTTCGTGCCTTCCAAGAGAAATACCACGTGCCTATTTTCGTGGGCGAATTCGGCTGCGCCCGTTACGCGCCGGGAGTGGAAGACTGGTTTCGCGACCAGATCGAGCTCTACGAACGCTACGGTTGGGCATGGGCTTATTGGGCTTTTCGTGAGTGGGACGTCATGAATATCGAGCGCAACGCCGATTCCGCGGATAAGGTGAATCACCCTGAGACCCCTCTGCTGCGCCTTTTTAAGACTTTCTTTGTGAAGGACAAACAGTTCTTTCGTGCGGATTAGGGGGCGCGCCGTATCTCCCTCGGCCCGAATTCCGGCTTCTCGGGGGGCCTCCAAGCCCGGCGGCAGCCGCTGATCGGAGCGGAGTACGGGCTGTTGCTCACGCGCTCACCTCGGTGGATCCTCGAAGTTGTGGATGAGAATGCGTCATTTGCTGCTGGCCCCGACAAAATTCGCAATCTCCTTTGAATCACGTGCTGTTAAATAGACGGGCGTTTCACCGATAAGCACGCGTCCGCGCGCCAAGGAGTTTCCCATGATGTCCCAGCAAAAGGACTCTCTGGGGATCGCACGCGCACTAGGGGCAGAAGGGGTGCTCGACCAAACTACCGCAACGACCGCGTCCTTGCGGCGGAACAAATATGCGGTTACGCCGTTCGCCTCCTGTTTGCTCAAGAACTCATCCGGCAGCCCGATCACTCGCGTAAACGCCGCCACGCCGGCGAACATCTTGCGCGGCGCTCCGCCGTAGGTAAAAAGGACTCCGCCAGCATCCGGCGTATTGATGCCGGAGCAGGTGCCGGCATGGAAAAAGAGCTTCCGCAACCCGTGTGCGAAGCCCACCGTGGCGAACTTGACGATATGCTCGGTGGCCGCCCTCTCGCTCTTCCAGCGGCACCGGTTCATCGTGTCGTCGCCCACCGATTCCGGGACGCAGGCGGGATCGTCGTCGGCATAACATCCCCATTCGGTGACCCAAACGGGCTTCGGACCCCCGTGCTGCCGCATGAGATTCTCAATCGCCGCGAACGAGGCCTCGTAGCTGGCAACCGGACGCGGCGGGTCGTAGATGTGGAGGTCGAAAATGTCCGCCCATTCCAGGCCGCCTTGGGCGATAAAATCCTTGGTGTAGCCGGAGTCCAGGCCGGCGCTGATCGACCCGACCACCCGGCAATGCGAGTCCGCCGACTTCATCGCGCGCGATGCCGTTTGCAGCAGTTGCAGGTAGTCTTCCAGTTGGTAACCAAATTGCTGCGGCAACGCGTAGTCGGTATAGACCGGCTCGTTGAGGACCTGGAAGACCGTCACCGGCCGCGGTTGGCTCGCAGAGTAGTGCCGGACCACTCGGGCGGCGTAGCGTCCGAAGTCATCAAGCGATCTTGGCGCATAGGCCATTGGCAACCGTGCTCGCAGGTAGGAGTTGTTGCCAGCCGCCTTCGCCACTTCTTCTGAACGCGCGGAGCTGGACCAACCCGCCGAGGGAAAAGGCAGCAGCACCTCCACCTGGCTATCCAGATCCAGGACCCGTTGCACCTGCTCGTCTGGGATGCGGAAGTCGAAACGACCTTGCTCCGGCTCGACCGTCTGCCACTTCGCCGACCAATCGCGCCACCAGAGAATCCCCGCCTCGCGCGCCAGCCTAACCAGGAACTGCCAGGGATAGGCGTGGTTGAAACCGAACGGCGAATCTTTGGTTCCCGGTGGAATGGGTTCGATCACGCTGCAGCGAATGGTCTGGAAGGCGTTTTGCGCTGTCCAGGTGGCGCGGAAGGCGCCACGGCGGCCTTGGGTCACGTTCGGGAGCGTGAAGGATGCGGCGCCATGCGCTGGCAGCTTCAACTTCACTTGCTTGGTCAGCACCGGAAGGTCAAAGAAGTTCGAGACGGTCAAGGCACCCTCAACCACGCACTGCTTCGGTCCATCATTGAAGCCGTGCACTAGGAATGACGCGCCTTGGGTGCAATTTGTGAACACGTTGCCGGTCACGGTCGAAGTGATGAATGACTCGATGGGCGTTCTCGGCTCATAAGAGGTGGCCTGCTCGCCCCGTTCCAATTGGACCGCATCGACCCACAATGTAGCGGCCTCCCGCCGCGACCGCTCGAGATCCAAACCCACCCCGATGAACACGAAGGCCTGGGAAGGAGAAAAACTGAACTCGTGGCGCCCCCAACTCGTGCCCACCGTTACTGGCTGGCTCACCATGTGATCGGGTGCTTCGTGGGCCATCAACTCGGCTGCCACTCCATCGGCGTCGGCCTTCAGGAAGGCTGACAAGGTGAGCTTCTCTCCCGGCCGCACACGGAACCAGCCGCGGTTGGCGGCAAAAACTCGCCTCACCGGTTGCCGGATCGGCTCATAGTAATCAAAATAGAAAACGGGAAGCGTTTCTGGACCGAGGGAGATTCTCAGGCAGTGGGTTCCGTGTCTTGCCACGGTTGCATCCGCCTCTCCTTCGAGCCGGTAGAGGTTCCCTTCCCAGTGGTTGAGGCCATAGGTAGTGCTGCCCCAGTTCGCCTCGCCGCACTCGAAGCTGCTGTTTGGCACGAAATTCTTGACGCCATCCGTGGCGATTCGTGGAAACCACTCCTGGCCCGTATCCGACTCCGAGAGCACCACCTCATCCATCCAGAGAGTGCCGGTGCTTTTGAACCAGAATTGGAGGCGACTCGCCGTGGCGGGCAGATCCTGTTGGGCCCGAAACAGGAACTGGAAATGTTCCCACTCCGGCCCGGGTGAGAAAGCCTCGGATAAACCTGAGCTTCGCCATTCACGCGTGTCCGAGAGCCCGATCTCCACCGCGCCGCTCTTGATCCCGATCCCTTTACTCCAAAACGCAAGGCGGTACCAGTGGCCTCGTTGGACGGCGACTTTGCCAACCTGGCACAACATCGCGTGGAAATCGGACCCGTCGCCGTTATACTCGGTGCATTCGAGTTTGGCGCAGCGCTGGCCATCGCGGCCTCGATCCAGGGTAAGCCCTTGCTTCAACGCCGGGTTGCCCACGGCGGACCAAGAATCGGGGGACCCGGGTTTGATTCGGTCCGCTTCGAAGGATCCGTTCTCGACCAGATTCGTTTCCTGCGAATAACTCGTCCAGGCGATGAGCGACAGCGCTAGCAGGAGGGCGGCTCTCATTTGGTGGTCGAGGAACTCCTAGGTGTGGCGGAGGCCTGCTGGGGGGGCGAGGTTTTGTGGGTGTCGATAGCGACCGGCGAGGGTTTCGTGGAGAAGAGAGCCGGATCATTTGAGCGATCGCCATCCCCTCTCTCCACCTGCTCTGCGTCGAAGTCGAAGAAACGTTTGAGACGCCAAAGCAGGCAACCCACAAAGCCGATAGCGCAACCGGCGAAGAAGAGCCCCTGGGCTATGTCTGCGAGTCGGTCGGAAGGAACGTACCTCAGCGGGTAGAGAAACAAGCCCGCGCCCGAGACTAAAAGAAATGCAGCAGCGCGGCGAGCGGCGGCGCTTTTCGTGGTGACGAGCTTCCAATTCCTTGCTGCGATCCAGGTCGCGACGGCGAACGTCACGAACGTTCCAACCGAAACGCGGAAGGAAAAGCCCGTGGCGCTCCCCCGGAGCGAAGCAGCCACCGCAGCCGTGCAGCCCAGACCGAGAGCTGCAGAAGCGGCGGCGATTTTCATGAAGTCGCGGGCGTTCTTGGATTCAGAATCGGGCCGGGGCTTAGCTTTTCGGGACGCCCCGCCGGGCTCTGGCCCAGCGGGCGTGGCGCGGGAGTTTTCTCGGGCGGTGCTTTTCAATCTGGCCGGAGCCTTCATTTTAACACCTCCAGCATAGGCTCCCTACAGCGGCGAGACAAATGGAAGTATGCGCGCAGAGCGGAGCTTTGAACCACTCTCCTTGGGGTCCGAACGGGGCCCAGCCAGTTCCAACGCGTCTCCACCTTGGTTACGACGGGCGGCCACGGGGCCGAGTTGCCGGGAGTGGCGGTTTTGACCATCGAACAAAAAAGTGGCAGCTAATATGCTCCTTTCGCGAGACGGTTACGCTCGGTGGGGGGCCTGAGTGGTAGGCTGCGCCTTCGGCCGGGGATTGGCCGCAAGGACCAAGCAGATTTGAGACGATGCATCTCGAAGCACATGCAATGCTCGGATGGGCGATTGGGAACATCGCGGGAAAAGATTCCCGCCTGCGTCGATACTGTACGCTGGGGGCCGTGCTGCCGGACGTCGACGGCGTAGGCTTCTTCTTCAGCCCAACTGCTTACGATACGTACCACCATACCTACGGTCATAACCTGTACACTGGTGTCCTGTTCGCGGTGTTCGTCGCTTGGCGATGTCGCTCCTGGTTTGCGTTCATGCTGGCAGGGGCAAGCTTTGGCAGCCACCTCCTGACGGACATCTATCTTAGTGCGTGGCCGGTGTTCCTCTTTTGGCCGACGTCAGGCCATGGCTATGTTTCCGCGCATTCCCTTCCGCTGTCGCACCCCCTTAACATCCAGTTGATCTATGTTGGGTACGTCGTGGTTGTTCTGCTGACGGTGCTGTGTAAGCGAACTCCGATTGAGCTGATTTCGCCTAGGATCGATCGGTTAGTAACGACGGTGTTTTCTCGGCGACGATGGCGGTGTGGTCAGTGCGATGGCCGCGCCAATCTGCGATGCAACGGATGCGGAAAACCCGTCTGCTTGCGCCATGGCGTCATCATGAAGGGGCTGAGGCTTGTTTGCGCGGAGTGTGCCCGGTCAAACGCGCCGCCATTTGGCCAAGAGAGAGCGGAGACCTAACGGCGACCCCCCCGGGCGTGGGGAGCACCCGTGACGAAGGCTAGCCGGACGCGGGTCTACTTCCCGCTCGTGGCAGAGAGCTTGGCAATTCCTACTAGCAAGGTTTCCAGCTGCCGGTAATACTCGTCTTCGGGGAGCTTGGCCTTGGTTTCGCGCAGGCGCTGGAGGGATACTTCCAATTCGTCGCGTTTGGCACGCACCGCCGGGTCCAGGTTCTGTTCAGATTCGCTTCGGACGAGATGGAACTGGTGGGCACGGGCGCCATCGGTGGTGGCTCCGCCTTTGGCTGTCTTGGTGGCGCGAACGCCGCGAAACCAATCGGCGGGGGTGCCCAAGCCATCGCCATTGTCGTCGATCAGGGAGTGCTCGGTCGCCAGCCGCCCTTCGGATTCGTAGAACTCGGAAACGCGGCGTGAAGCGGACAGGAAAGCTTCCAGCAGCGAGGTCTGGCCGTCTTTGTCCAGGTCGGCTTTAGGGTCGGCGATGGCCTCCGAAAGATAAGGTCCAAACCGGGAATAGTTCTGCTCGTAGCCGCTGCGGGTGGCGGTAACGATCACCCGATTAGGACCAGACAGCGCATGCAGGAAGGGAGCGCTGGAGGAAGAACAGTCGACAATCGCCATCGGACGCGTAAAGGGCTTTAGCCACTCCGCCAAGTTGGTGATCGAGAGGTCCGGCCCGCGCAGGTTGAATTTTGCGTCCTTCCCATCGAACGTGCCGTGGCCTACCAGAACGAGCCACAGTTCTTTCGGCCCTTGAACGGGTTCGTTCGTGATTGCTTGCTGAAGAAGGACCAGGTCGCTCGTTTCGTTAGTGGGCCCGAGGCCAATCACTAGGGAATGCGCCCCGCCTTGTTCGGATGCCTTGATCCAATGATCCGTCGAAGTCGCGAATTCCTTGCCGTAGTCCTCGGCCCCCTGCGCGCCCACAACGATGAGCACGGTGGCCCCACTCGCGGAGGAAACGGGGTCAGCTTGGAGTCCGGCCCCGCTGAGGAGCTTTAGAGCCAAGAAGAGCATCCCGCCGAGGCGGAGGCCCCCAGGTCGGACCGGCATACGGACCCTCGCCGCCGTTGGTTTTGCCATACGTTGTTTAAAGATAGCAGATTAGCGGAGGTTCATGAAGGGGAAATCCGGCTCCGCCGCCGCGATTCCGGGAACGGGAGCCAGCCGATAACAGTTTGCGGAAGATCCGATATTCAGGGCAGTTACACATCGGGCGGTAGGAGGGGAGCCAGAAAAGCGCTCACCGAAGCGCTCACGGGCGCTTCCTCCTCGACCCGGTTCCGGCGAGACAAGCCGGAGACCCTCTCCCACCGGATGGGCGAGGGTCAGGTTTGGGCGCCAGTGTCGCCTATCCCTCAGTACGGAGGAAGCTCTTGGGTGGTCACCCGATAACAGTTTGCGGAAGATCCGATATTCAGGGCACTTACGAGGGAAATGGATCATCGGGAAGGGAGAATCGGGGCCCTTCCCGGCCGCCGAGAACGGGGACTGGCGTCGAAGAAGAAGCAGGACTGCGGCTGTACGCCGGCGGAGGCGGAGCAGGGGGCGTAGGGCCACGTATGGCAGGTAGCCTGCGGAGGGCCCCGCACTCCGAGGATGGGCCGGCGAACCTTTTCGCTCTCGTCTCATGACGGTGCCAACCTAGCTCAGGATACGTTACGAGTCAATCACACAAGTGATTTAGTTAATTTCGTTTTGCATTTTCCGATGGGAAGGACATCCACCACGAAGGCCTGGAAGTTCACGAAGAAGAGACCGAGGATCCGCGCCACCTCGGTGCCCAGGACCAAACCGCAACGAAGCCTGTTTACCGCCGGCAGGTATTGGCGTACTGTCCTTCGCAATATGGCAAAGCCCGACCTTGATAAAATCGCAGCACATTATTCGGGAATTCTGAAAGAACTTGGCGCGGACCTTGATTCTGAAGGGCTGAAAGAAACGCCCCTGCGTGCGGCCAAGGCTCTGCTGGAAATGACGGAAGGCTCCCGAATGGAAACAGACCAGCTCACGAAGATGTTCAGGGCGGAGTGCAAAACGGCAATCTGCCACGACATGGTAATCGTGGAGGGAATCAACGAAGTTGGTTTGTGTGAGCATCACCTGCTGCCGATTACCATGAATATCACCATCGCCTATATCCCGGACAAAAAGATACTGGGACTATCCAAGCTCTCCCGTATCGCTGGGTACTTCGCACGGAGATTGCAGAACCAGGAGCGAACCGCCCATCTGATTGCCGCCTTCATGGAGCAAATCGTTGAACCCCTGGGCGTAGCGGTGCTGATCGATGGCAAGCACATGTGCGCCATGGCGCGCGGCGTCCGCGACACCCATTCCGTCATGAAAGTGAACGTCATGCACGGAGCGTTTCAAAAAGATCAGAATTTGCGCAATGAGCTTTTGGCGAGGCTCAGCGCAGCCTAGTTTCAATTTCCCCGAACGGTGGCTGACGCCTTGGAATAGTCCCCGCGGGAGTTTGGTGTCCATGGCCGGTGCGGCGGTCTGGGCGCTGCAGCACTGCGCGCCTGCTGCAAGGACACGCGTGATGAGAGGTTGGGCGGGAATCCCTTGGTGCAAAGGCATCCTGCGAACAACAGGCCTTTGTCAGCTTGACATGTATCGTGGTGCGATATAATGTCGACCTGCAATCGGTGCAAACCATCTGGGCGCTTTGGTTTAGGGCGATGGGAAGGCCGGCCGCCACGATCAGGATGGACTGGCCCGATTTTTTAATGGACAGGTTCTCTTATGGCACGAATTTATAACAATATCGTAGAAACCGTTGGCCACACCCCGCTGGTCAAGCTCAACAAAGTGACCGACGGCGCCGAGGCGACCGTGCTTTTGAAGTGCGAGTTTTTCAATCCTCTCGGGAGTGTCAAGGACCGCATCGGGATGGCGATGATTCAGGATGCCGAGGAGCGAGGCATTCTGAAGAGCGATTCTGTGATTATTGAGGCCACGAGCGGGAATACCGGGATTGCCTTGGCTTTCGTCGCCGCCGCCAAAGGTTACAAGCTGATCCTGACTATGCCGGACACCATGTCCGTGGAACGCCGAACGCTGTTGGCGATGCTGGGTGCCAAGCTCGTGCTCACTCCGGGCGCCGAAGGCATGAAGGGGGCCATTGCCAGGGCTGAGCAGTTGGCTAAGGACACCCCCCACTCCTGGATTCCTCAGCAGTTTGACAATCCGGCTAACCCTCGAATCCACCAACAAACCACCGCTGAAGAAATCTGGACCGATACGGATGGGAAGGTTGACATTCTGGTTTCCGGAGTCGGGACCGGCGGCACGATTACCGGTTGCGTGGAGACCCTCAAGCCGAGGAAGCCCTCGTTTGCGGCCATTGCCGTGGAGCCGACGGATTCGCCGGTTATTTCCCAAATGCTCCTCGGCCAACCGCTCAAGCCCGGGCCTCACAAAATTCAAGGACTGGGCGGTGGCTTCATTCCAAAGAATCTGCACCTGAATGACTCCCAAGGTCGCCCGCAGATTGTCGAGTGCATTCGAGTAACAAACGACGACGCGTTTGCAATGGCGCGTCGGCTCGCCAAGGAGGAAGGCATTCTCGCAGGCATCTCCTCGGGCGCGAACGTTTGGGCGGCTCTGCAAGTGGCCCGGCGCCCGGAGAACAAGGGCAAAATGATTGTCACGGTAGCCTGCTCTACGGGGGAACGCTATTTGAGCACCGCCTTGGCCGCAGAAGCGCGCGCGGAAGTCGGCGGGTGATTCCCGATTGGGTGGATTTGGAGTTCAGGCTGCAGCCTTCCAGATGCGAAGGAGGGTCCCGCGCTCCCCGAGAAACACCGCACCTTCTTCGCGGCCATCACGCGGCGCCGCTCCCAACGGATTGCATTCGCCCGTCGCTCCATCGACGGTTGCGCCAGCCTTGAGCAGGGCATCGAGTTGCTGCGGCTACCTTGCATCCTCAGGAACGTCCTTCCGTTTCATGCCCGAGGGGGCGCCTTGTGCTGCGAATTTTAATTGGTTAATGTGCAGAGGATGATCACCGATGACATCCGTGGGTTTCTGGAACGGCGCATCGAGGTTGAGAGGAAAGATGTTGGGATGGTGGTTGGGCTGGTGGAGGAGCAGGGCAGTAGTATTGTCAGTTACGGAAAACTGGATGACGGAGCCAGCCCGGAAGTTAACGGCGATACCCTGTTCGAGATCGGTTCCATCACAAAAACATTCACTGCGCTGCTGCTGCAAGACATGATCGAACGCGGGGAGATGAAGCTGGATGACCCCGTCGCCAAGTATTTGCCCAGGTCGGTCAGGATGCCGACCCGCAACGGCAAAGAAATCACCCTGTTTCACCTGGCGACGCATACCTCCGGTTTGCCACGCAACCCTGACAACCATGATCCCAAGCGAGCGGATAATCCCGAAGCTGATTATACCACTGGGAAGTTCTATGCCTTCCTGTCCGGCTGCCAATTGACCCGCGAGCCGGGAGCGAAGTTTGAATACTCTAACCTGGGATCGGGATTGCTGGGACATGTTCTCGCCCTGAGAGCCGGGACGGACTACGAATCGCTGGTGGTGGAGCGGATCTGCCGGCCATTGAAGATGGACAGCACGCGGATCACGCTGACACCCGACCTAAAAGCCCGGTTCGCCACGGGACACAACTATCTGGGCTACGCGGTAACGAGCATGGATTTTCAAGCCCAGGCGGGTTGCGGCGGACTGCGCTCGACGGCCAATGACTTGCTGAAATACGTCTCGGCCAACCTTGGATTGACACAAGTTCAAGAATATCTCCAATCAGCCTCCCAAAGCTCCTGAACCGTCTAAACCGCGTGCCTTTATCAAGCTTGATACGAAATTTTACGAGGCTTACGTCGGCCAATACGAATTTGCGTCGAGCGCTGCGTTTCCGACTGGAGTCAAACTGACGATCTGGCAACACGGAGGTCGATTGGTCGGTCAAGCCATGGGCAGGAACGGCGGCGGAGGTGAATTCGACATGTATCCCGAATCGGAAACGGAGTTCTTCCTCAAAATGAATGGAGCGCGATTGGCCTTCATTAAGGATGATAACGGAGAAGTGATAACTGTCATCCACCAGATCGCAGGACTGCCGGATTGCGAGGGAAAGAAACTTAAGAGCGCATCCAAATGATTTTGGCCACCGCCAAGATTACTTAGGTCCGATGCCACGAGGACGGCATAGGTTCCACCCGATGCAGTCAGAACTAGTCTTCGCGCGTGTTTTGAAAATATCCAAGGCGGTCTTTCCACCTTCGCTGCAAAGTCCTCGGAATTCGAATCCGCTGCAGATGCTTCCGCGGACAAGCCGGCGGGGCGGGGCGTCTGGCGTCGTTGCTCCTGAGTTACACATTTCTAACGAATATCATGTTATCCATGGGAGAATTGATAAGGTAGGAATGGCTTTCTGTGAATGGAACTAAAGGTGTAGTGGTTTCTGAGACGAGCCAGGATCACCTGTCCGTGATATCTGGCACAGCTTTCCCAGGAAACGCTTTCCATGTCGGGCCTGAGCCAGACTCTGAAACGCACGGTTGTCCCTAGCCTCAAGGTGCGCGATCCGGAGGGTCCTCTGGAGCGAAACGGGTGCAGCGAGGCGGCCGATCACGTTCGGCGATCTCCTGACGCACCGCTCGAGTCTCATACCGGCTGGTCAAAAGCCCATGAAAAGCTGCGCACATCGAACCACTCGCGCACCGTTTGATGATCTCGGTTTGTCGGCCAGATGCCCCGGTCGATACCCCAATCTTCCAGGGCATGGTCGAAGAGTTCACGGATTGGCGCAGAGCCTTTCCGGGCTTGTTGCTTGGGGCGTGGTGAAGTAGGATGGAGTTATGAAACTCCTGGAGCGGATTACCATGGAGCCCGGCAAATGCGGCGGGCGGCCCTGCATCCGCAGCACGCGGATGCGCGTCACCGATATCCTTGACCTGTTAAGTCACGGGGCGAGTCATGAGGAGATTCTGGCGGATTATCCGTTTCTGGAACCCGAGGACATCTTAGCGGCCATCTCCTACGCTTCACGGTTGACAGATCACATCGTGCTGACGAGTGCGTGAAGTTCCTGGTGGACAACCAGCTTCCTGTTGCGCTTTGCCACCTGTTGAACGCGCGCGGACACCCATCTGGCCACGTCCTCGACTTGCACCTGGACGCGGCAGGCGACCTTGAAATCAGGAATTGAACACAGTTCCTTCTGCTTGTGATTTCATCGCATCCGGAGACATCAGGTCAGCCCTTTCGAGCGTCGCAGGCCCCACTCGCTTACAAAGCAGGCGAGCGCGAGCAAAAAGACCCAGGCATGATGCCAGAGCGGGGAGGACCATTCCTCGGTAACCGGGGCGTGCCGGTTGGGGAGATTTGCGGCAAAGTCATCCAGCTTGCTCGCCGAGACCACGCTGCCGCCGGTCTTGGCGGCGATTTGCTCCATGAGGGCTCGGTTGGGCTTGAGGGAGCGGAACTCCTCCGCTGCGGGGTCGGCGGTCCAAGCGGCCTGCACCCGTCCCAATTCCGCACCTGCGGTGTCGGTCACGGCGGCCTCAGCGAGGTAACCGCCCGTATCGCGAGGGATGTAGGTGGCCTCATAGAGGCCGGGCTCGCTGGAACTGGGTTCCGCTTTGATGCGGACCGAATTGGTGGAGGTCTCGAGAGCGCTACTCGCTGCGCCTCCGGGTGCATGGGCGCCATGGAGGACTGTCTTCACGGTTAACGTGACCGAGGCGTTGTCCATGGGTTTGAAATTCTTCTCACGCACGCGGACTTGGAGCGAGACGGCCTGGTTGGGGTCCCCAGGTTTGGGCTCCACCTGGAAGTTGACCCGATTGGGCACATCGGAGACCAGCCAGCGGAACATCTGACGCCAAGCCTTATCCATATCGCGGTGAAGAACCTCGTCATGGAAGCCCCACCGCCAAAGGTCTCCGATCACGAGCGCTCCGGAGCGGCCGTTTCCGAAACGTTGCACGATCAGCGCCGGATAGTTATTGCCCTGGGCATCGTGCACCGTCGCCAGCGTGCTGGCGCCGGGTTTAACTGCGCGCACTCGATTGATCACGTTAAAAGATGGCATGGCTTCGAGACGCGCCCGTTCGTCGGCCTCGTTGTTGCGAAGCCGAGTCCACGGTTCGAGCCAGCCCTCGGCGGTGAGCGCGAATCGCACGTCCATGGCGGTGGCATTGGCGGGCGCATGGTCCAAGTAAACCGGGAGCATTTCGCCGATGGGCGTGCGGTCGTAATCGCCTTCATGAAACGACTCGGTGCCGCCCAGCATGAGGAATCCACCCCCGCGCTGCGAAACGAACTGTTGGAGCAGGGTCATCTGGTCGCGGGTGAAGAAGTCAGCCTCGAGATGGTCGACGACCACGGCGTGGTAGCCAAAGAGGTCTTCCTCGTTCTTGGGGAAGCCGCCGGCCAGCTCAATGGAGTCACGGGTGTTGAGGCGAATCAGCACTGGCTGGTCGTAGCGCTCGACTTCATCGGGGGATTGGTTGCCGAATCCTCGGAACAACGGGTTGCTGGATTCGCCCGGTCGGCCGCGAAAATCGAACTTCGGTTCGCGTTTGGCGATGCGAATTAGTCCGACGACTTGCACCTGATCGTCCTCGGCGAGCGCGCGGTTCAAGAACTTGAACTGCCAGGTTGGGCGTCCGCTTACATAGAGAATGCGATAGGGACCTTTGCCGCGGTCCACCGCTACGACGCGGCTGTTGTTGACCAGCGTCGCTTCCGTCGAGGTAGCCGGCTGATCGAATTGGCCCAACTCGCCTGCCGCCGACACCCGCACCTGGTAGAAGGCGACTCCGCTCTTCTCGGGCTTAGGTTGAAACCGGAAGGGGAGCAGTTCGCCCTCGGCTGGTGCCTGATGGCTCTGCTCATCGATCTTGCGTCCGCTGGCGTCGAACAACTGAGCCACGAGCGTTTGGCCAGAATAGCCGCCGCTGCCAACGTCCGCCTGGATGCTGATCGGCGCGTCCTCGAAGGCTGTTTGAGTGACCGCAACGCGTTCGAGGGAGACATCCTTGCTGGCCTCATCCTTGCCAATGACGACCGGAAAAACCGGGGGCACAGCGGACGGGTCGAACCTGCCATCCGGCATGTCGGTGGCATTGCCATCCGTTAAGATCAGGATACCGGCCAACGGTTGGCCATGGTACCGCTCGGCAATGTCATGCAAGGCTGTCCCCAGGGCGGTGGATCGGCCATCCCAAGAGAGTTCGGAGAAATCTCGGGTGCTTTGGAGCCTTGAGTCGAACAGGTAGCGGCGGACCTGGAAGTTTTCCTCGAGTTTGGCGAGCCACGAGGAAGACTCACCGGTGACCAGGCCGCGCAAGGCATCGGCGCGGCTGAGACTCGCTCCCCGATCCTTAATGCTCATGCCCTGGCTGTTGTCCGCCAGAACCACAAACAGGTTTGCGCCCGGGCGCGCGCGCTGGGCGGTCCAATGGGGCTCGATCAGACAAGCGGCGAGGAGGAGGACCCCGAGCAGTTTGAGGATAGCGCAAAAGGCGCGGACGCCGGGCGTGGCGCTGGCGTGGCGATAGCTCCAGACCGCGAGGCCGAGGGCTAAGGCAACAATGGCGGCGGCTGGCCAGAGCCAGTCGCGCCCGGTGATGAGAACGGCGCCAACCATCATTCGCTCTTGCCTAGCTGCTCGTAGTAGCGGCGCACCAGCTCGGAGAACTTTACCGGCACGGGATCGCGATCGATGGGAACGAGTGCTTCTTTGGATTGGAGCTGGGCCAGGCGTTGAGCTACTTGAGAGGCAACTTCCGCCAAAGGTGCGGAGATTTGAGTGCGGACCACCGCCCAGTCCGGCTTCTTGCTGGAGCGCTTGTAGTCGAGGCGCACAGCGCGGGCGCGATCGCGAATGCGGGCAACTTCGGTGCGTAAATCGGGGGCGTCGAGCATTTCCTCAACGTCCCGGAGCCGATCCGCCCAATCCGCGTAGCGCTCACCGGTTAGCGGCCCGTAGTCCCATCCGCCACCCCAACCGCCCCCGTCCCCTCCGTCGCGGTAGCCTCCGTCACGATTGGCACCGGCTCGCCTCGCTCCCGAACGGAGCCCGACTTGGTCTCGTTGTGCCCCGGCAGCATCCCCTTCACCGCCTTGAGGCTGCGCGTCTGGGCTGCCGTTGGCGTCGTCAGACGCCAGAGCTTGAGCTCCTCCGCGTTGTCCGCCGCCGCGCTGATTTTGGCCATCCCGCTGCCCTTGGCCGTTACCCTGGCCCTGCCCATTGGGCTGGTTCTGACCGTCCTGCTGGCCGGCTCCCGGTTGCTGGCCGCTCTGCCCCGCACCTTGCTCCTGAGGAGAGCCTGGCTGGTTGGAGCGGCCCGTTTGGCCCTCTGAGCCCGGTCGGCTCCGGGCGGCCGCCATCTGAGTTTCGTTGGTGGAAGCTCCCGATCCTCGGTCGCCACGGTTGCCGGCCTTGCCACCGGCTTGCGCACCGGCTTGGTTGGTGGCCCCGTTCGCCCCCGCTAGCTCTTTGTCGAGTTGTTCGCGCAGGTCGTCGAGTTCTTGCTGGGCCAGGCGCAAGGCCTGGGCCTCATCACCCAGGACACTCTCGGCGGCGCGCTCGACGCCACGTTTGAGTTCGTCGATGCCTTGCTGGGCGCGCTGATTGAAGACCCGAGCCTGAGGCAAATAACTGCGCTGAACGAGTTGGGAGGAGAAATCCAAGGATTGGTTGATGGTTTCCTGGTTGTTCTGACGGATGGTGTCGTAAAGCTGTTTGGAGAGCAAAGGCTCAGCAGTTTCCGCCTGCTCGGACACCTGTCGCATCTCATTGAAGAGGTTTGTGGTGGTAGATCGTTGTTGCGCGAGTTGTTTGGCCACGTCATCGCGTTGGGCGGAATCGTTCAAGGTGTGCTGATTGGGCGCGGCGAGGGACTCCATCTTTTTGGAGATCTCTTCTTGCTGCTGCGCCAACTGGCGCGCCTCGTTGCGCATGCGCCGCATATCGTCGGCGAATTGGCTAGAGGTGTTCTTCCGGAAGTCGTCGTGCAACTTCTGGAGTTCGCGCTGAGCGCGCGTCCCGGAAGCAAGGGCCTGAGGAACCTGGTTCTGGTCCAATGCCTCGGCAGCGCGCTCGACATCCGACCGGGTTTGCTCAAGTGACTGCCGCGCCTCCGCAGATTGTGATTGGCTCTCTGAGCGATCCATCCGCTGGCGCACCTCATCGACGTCCGCCAGCATGTCCCGCTGTTCCTCGCGCAGGCGTTTTAGGCGGTCTCGAATCTCCTGGCGTTCGGCATCGGTTTTGGCTGCTTGGAGCGCGGTCTGGAGCTCCTTAAGCCGTTCGTTGAGATCTTGCTGGCGCTGGGCCAGTTCCTTGAGACGGTTCAGGACTTGGAGCTGTTCGCGTTGCTGTGGGTTCTGGGCGGTCGCGGCCTGCCGCTGAGTCTCGTAACGATTCTCGGTCTGCTTCAAGTCCAGTTCGTCGATCTGCCGTTGAGAACGCTGGCCGCCCCCTCCGCCTCCGCCCTTTTGGTTTCGCGAGCGTGCCACTTGGTATTCGCGGGCTTGGAGCTTGAGTAGGGCTTGCGCAGCAGCTTGTTCGCTAGTCAGAGCAGGGGAGAGCGGTCCAAGCGCATTGTCCGACGCCGCTTTACTTAACTCTTTCGAGGCCTCTTTCATGGCCTTCTCGGCTTGATCCACCATGGCCTTCGCCCGTGGATCCTGCGCAGGCTGATGCCGCTGGGTCAACTGATCCAGGGCCTTGTCCTGTGACTCTTGGACGACGGTGACATCCTTTTGATACTCGACCGATGGTTTGGCCCCGGTCTCGCGACGCTGTAAGTTCCAGGTCGCGCTGATGATTTGTCTTTGGAGTTCGGCCAATTTCTGGGTCTCGTTGCCCTGCGGGCTCGCGCCTTCACCCTGGCCTTGACCTTCCCCGCCGCCGCCGTCCTGTGCTTCACGGAACACTTCATCGAAGGGTCTCACCTCGGCGAAATACATGTCGCTGGTAGTGCGCCGTGGCTTGCCATCCGGCCCGAAGTCCTCAGCCCAGAGGTAATAGCTGAGAAGTTGGTCGGGTTGTGCGGACAGGTTTTCCATGGGCAAGAGATAGTTGAAGAGCCGCTTCTCGGATGGGCCGCTATTGGTGCCCAACGTGACGAGCTTGGCTTCCTGCCCGGAAATGGAATAAGCGATGCCGTACTTGAGCAAACCGAAATCGTCGACGGCTTGCGCCTGGAAGGCGATTTCCTCCAATGGCGAAACACGCTGGTCACCGCGGGGAGCCAGCAGCTTGAGTTCCGGGGCGTGATTGGTGACAGATCCGATCACGAACTCCGTAGGCAGCTTGTTGGTCCGGCCCGTGTCGTCAGTCAGAGACAATTCATAGCGCGCAGTATCACGTAACGTGAACTGGGCATGGTAGATCGCGGGATTGTTCGTGTCCTTGATCAGGGTGACAGGCGGCTTGCCTTTGGCCACCATGCTGGCGACCGACACCGGCTTGTTGAGGAAGAAAGAATAATCCAGAGTCGAGCCCTCGACCGCGCTAACTCTGCGAGTGTCGGGAATAGTCTTCTGAGGCAGGCCCGTGTAGGCCGGGTAAGTGAGCTTGGCGTCCGCGTGCTCCAAGCGGGGAAAATCAAATACCCGCACCGTGAACTCCTTGGTCTGCCCCTTCGGATATTCGACGTGATAAGTCAGATCGTTTTTGATTTCGGCAACCGCTCCGCCGAAGACCGGATCACCCAAGGTTTTGGTCAGCGGGATGCGTTGCACTTTCTCGTTGAGAGGGTGGCTGACGAGGGTGACGTCGGTGGGGAGTTTTCCGGCGAAGCGCGCCAGCACCACTAAGCCGCTCCCGCGCTCGATATTGGTATCGCCTGGGCTTACGTACACACCGAAGGCTGCGGGGACGCCCGCAGCATACGAGCGCGGCGTCCTGGCTTGCCGAAGCCCAATCAACACGCCGAGCAGAGCTGCGAATGCGACCCAGTGCACGCACTGGGCGGCAACGACCCGATTAAAGAGGGACCGACCCCAGGGTTGTTGCTGGTTACGTTCCAGCGCCTGACTGACCACCCGGTGCTGAAGATAGTTGAACTCGCCGGTTGCGGGGTTGGCCTGCTGCTCGACCGCCGTCAGCAGCAGGGCGTGCAATTCCGGCTGTTCGTATTCCAAACGGCGCGCGATTGCCCGGTAATTCGGATTTGTACCCCAGGCGCGGACGGCGAGACTGATGCCAACCAGCAGGGCAACGATGGCCAAGAGCGGGCCCGCCCAGGCGCCCGGCCACCCGGTTACCCGCCGGAGCAGCAACAGGAGCAAACCGACGAGCGCCGCGGCGAGCCAGCAGGCAGCCATGGCGCGCCAAGCCAGCCACCACCGATGCGCCCGCGCAAGCGGTTCGAGTTCGGTTTGTAGTATAGGGTCCATCATGATGCGCCCTCGAGTTGGAAACTCGCGCGCCGAGCCATCCAGCCGGCCAGCCAAGTTTCAATCAGTAGGATCAGCAATGCCGCCAGCGTCAGTGTGCGCCAGAGTTTCTGCCGGTTTTCAAGTTCGGAATTCTGGATGTGTCGCGAATGTTCTGCCTGTCGCGAGACTTCCACTAATGAAGCCTTCAGCGGAACCTTTAACCGCTCGAATTCTTCGATTGGCACCGGGGTCGTGCGGCTTTCGGCGGGATCCACATTCACCGCAAAACGCAAGGCTGGTTGAGTCGAAACGACCTCGTAGATTCCCGGGAGATCCGTCTGAGCAAAGGAGGTTTCGCCTGCCGTTAAAACAACGCGAGTGGCATCGGGCTTGAGGACCGTTAGCGGTTGTCCTGAACCGGAGGCGGCCACGCCGGCCAGGCCGACCGGATCTCCGACTTGGAACTGCGCCAGGGGGGGGTGGCTCCCGCTGCCCGACTCGAGCATCGCGTAGAGGATTGGCACGAACTTCGATGACAGCGCCAACTGGCTGTCAGAGGGGTGCCAACCGGAAGTAAGGATCAGGAGGCGGCCTTTGCCGATCGGCAACTCGCCCAATGCCAAATCACCGTTGTCAAACGCCGCTAAGGTGCGCATGCCGGTCAGCGAGCCGGTCTCGAGATGGCGGTGTTTCCAGAAGTGAATCTTGGTGAAGTCGCTGTAACGCGGGTCCGCAAACGGAGCGAACAGGGGGTGGGTGAAGTCAATCCGGGCCAGCATCGCATAATTGGTTGCGGCTGCTTCGGTGGCGCTGATGCCCGTCACCCCCGCCAAACGCCCAATCGTCACCGCGCTGTCGGGACTCTTCATGGCCAAGAGGAGAGTGCCCCCGGCGGCGAGGTTGCCGCGGATGGGTTCGATGAGGTTGTCGGGGAGCGGATCCGTTGCGACTAGCAGGCGTGCGGCGGCGAGATCCTTATCGGTGGGCGGCGTAGTGCTTGCATGGACCTCAAGCTTGATGGCCTGCTGACGTGTTTGCTGAAAAGCGTGGCCGAGATAATAGAGGGGCTGCGTGGTGTCTTTGGCTGCCTCAGCGCCCAGGAAAAGCACCCGAACCTGCTCCGGATCGCGTTGGACCAAAAACAGCGTGTTATCAAAGTCATCATCGTCGCCCACGAGCACCAGGCGGTCCCGGATGGTTCCCGCCGGGGGCGCGGGTACGCGCACGGTGCGCGTTTGGCCGGGCGGCACATACACCTCAAGGGCGGTCGCAGCCGCGATGCTTCCCCATTTGAGCTGGAACTGTTCCCGGCGGGCGGTCGAGCTGTTGCTGACGCTCACCCTTGGCCCAACGTCCTTCTCGGCAGTTGGCGTGGCCTCTGGCTCACTGATGGATCGGAGTCCAGCGTTGGTCGGGTGTTTGGCTTGGACGGGTTCGATCTGCACCTCAAGGCCGTGCGGCCAATCGTAGCCTTGCAGTCCGTCCAGTCGGTCCCCTTCCTCGAGGTCACTGATCAGCACTAGGCGTCGAGAGCCCTGGTTTTGCCCTTGTTCGTCCGCCTCGGCGAAAGTTTCTGCCGCGGAGGTCAGGGCTGAACCAAGCTGAGTGCCCGACCAGCCCGGCTTCAGTTCGCTCAGGCGGCTTTGAGTAAACGGGATGCGCTCTGAGGCCGGGAGTTGTGACCACTGACCGAAAGGCACAATCGCGTGAATTTGGCGATCGAAGGTGTAAAGGGCGACCTTGTCGTTGGGGGCCACGCTCTTCAAGACGCCCTGCGCTTTTGCCAGAGCAGCCGGCCAAATGCCATCGCGCCGCATGCTCGCGCTGGCGTCGATGAGGATCACGATTTTGTGAAGTGTTTCGGCCGCGAGTGGCGCGGTGGTCGCCCGTTGGATGAACGGACGTGCAAATGCGAAGGCGAGCAAGCAGACCACCAGGCAACGGAGCAACAGGAGAAGAATGTGCTCGAGCTTGCTGCGCTTGGCCACGCGCGGAAGTGACGGCGCCAGGAACATCAATGAGCTGAAAGGGATCTGCTCCTTCGACGATCGCCTGATCAGATGCAGCAGAATCGGCAGTCCGATGGCCAATCCACCAAGTAAGAATAATGGGGCCAGAAAGCTCATGCCTGCGGTCAGCTCAGCCGCCTTTTCACCAGTTTGCCGCGTCGCATCCGTGCGCGCAGGAAGTCAAAGAGCGCCAACTCCAAAGGACGATCGGTCGCGAAGCGCGAATAGCCTATCCCCAAGCCCTGGCAGAGGGATTGAACGGAGTCGTTATGCGCTTCCATCTTCCGGAGGTAATCCTTACGCGCGACGACTGGATCAACAAACAGGCGCTTTCCGCTTTCGACATCGTGGAACATGACCGCCCGATCAAACGCGAAGTTCAACTCCGCGGGATCCAGGATGTGGAAAAGCAGCACTTCATGTCCGCAGGCCGTCAGAGCCGTGAGATGCTTTTGCCAGTTCTCGATCGGTGAGAGCAAATCGGAGATCAGGACGAGCAACGCCCGCCGTTTCACCGTTTGGGCGATTCGCTGGAGCGGCTCAGCCAGGTTGGTCAACGAACCCGCTGCGGATTGCTCCAGCTTGAGCATCAAGTGCCGCAAATGTCCGGGACGGTGCCGGGCCGGCAGGTAGGCTCGCAATGTTTCGTCAAAAGTCAGCAAGCCGATGGCGTCGCCTTGGAGATTAAGGAAATAGGCAAGTGTTGCCGCCAAGGTGCTCGCGTAGGCGGCTTTGGTGTGGGCGATGGAACCGTACGCCATCGATCGGCTCTGATCGACCAGGAGATGGCAGCGCAGGTTGGTCTCGTCCTCGAATTTCTTAACGTAATAACGGTCTGAGCGCGCGTAGAGCCGCCAATCCAGATACCGCGGATCATCCCCAGGGGTGTATTGGCGGTACTCACTGAACTCTACCGAGAAACCGTGGAATGGGCTCCTGTGCAGGCCGTGCCAAAATCCTTCCACCACCAGGCGCGCGCGCAATTCGAGATTCTTGATGGCCATCAAGCTTTGAGCATCGATGAAGCTCGATTGATCCAGCACTCCGCCGCCTCCCGGCGAGTGAGCTGCTAGTCCTTTGGTGCCGCTGCTCATCGCTTTACTTCGCGGCTGGGACTCCCACCTGCTTCACTTTCTCCAGCAGTCGCTCGATGACCTTCTCAACGGTCACCCCTTCGGCCTCGGCCCGGTAGTTGAGCAGAATTCGATGCCGCAACGTCGGCAACGCCAACGCGTCCAAATCCTCCGTAGTCACGTGGGCGCGGTCATGGAGCAGCGCTCGCACCTTGGCCCCGAGCACCAGGAACTGGCCGGCACGCAACCCCGCACCCCAGCTCACCCACTCGTTGACGAAGTCAGGCGCGTTCTTTTGCCGCGGACGAGACATAGCCGCCAGGCGAACCGCGTAACGCACCATGTCTTCCGCAATCGGCACCTTGCGCACCGTTTCTTGAAAACCAAGCACATCCTCGCCGGTGAACAAGGGCATGATCGGATCGGCTTTTTGTGCCGTGGTTTGTTTGACCACTGCCACTTCTTCGTCCTCGGGCAAATAGTCGATCACGACGTTGAACATGAATCGATCGAGTTGCGCTTCGGGCAAGGGATAGGTTCCCTCCATCTCGATCGGATTCTGGGTGGCCAGCACGAAGAACGGCTCGGGGAGCTTGTGGCGTACTCCTGCGGCGGTGACTTGGTGTTCCTGCATGGCCTCCAGCAAAGCCGCCTGGGTCTTCGGGGGCGTGCGGTTGATTTCATCCCCGAGGATCACGTTCGCGAAAATCGGCCCGGGGACGAATGTCATGCGCCTGCCCTCGGCAGTTTCCTGAAGGATCTCCGTTCCGGTGATGTCGGCTGGCATCAGGTCAGGAGTGAACTGCACTCGCTGGAACTTGAGGTGAAAAATCTGAGCGACGGATTTGACCAGCAACGTCTTCGCCAGGCCGGGTGCGCCGGTGATCAAACAATGCCCCCCCGCGAACAGGGTAATGAGCAATTGCTCGATCGCCTCCTGCTGGCCGACAATGACCTTCGAGAGCTCTTCTCGGATGCGCCCGCGGCTCGAGGTGATTTGTTCGACCATCTGTCGTTCGGCTAGGAAGGAGTCGGTTTCTTGCATGGGGATTTGGATTCTATGGCAATTCGGGAAGCGTTGAGCGAACTGTCTAGTGGGTCATGAGGTAGAAAACAATGTTGATTCCGAGCGGGTAGGCACGTTTCTCGGAGAATTCGTGGAAGAAATAGTCATCCTCGCCTTCGCGTTCCCACCCGTCGCCGTTATCGCAATTGTGCGTGGCGATGACCATGATGCGCTGGTTGTCGTCAAAAATGGCGCGGACGTGCATCTCGGTGCAGTCTTCCGATCCGCCGCCTTCCCGGGGATGCCGCTCCCACGTGACCCCCGTGTATTGGCTATCCGAGCCGAGCCGGCTGTTGGGCGTTTGGAGTTTGTTCTTGGGCACCTTGATGTCGAAGACGCAATGGAAGAGCGGATGGTCCATTGGGATCTCTACGAATTCCCGCTCCGGCAACACCCGTTTCATCTCGTTGTGGAAGGTCTTCCATTGCCATTCGCCCCAGAAGTCGTCCACCATCAAGACCCCCCCGTTCAATAGATACCGACGCAAAATGGGCACTTCTTCCTCGCGCAACTGAAGGCCCCCGGGCTCCACCGTGTATATCCAGGGATAATTGAGCAGATCGGGATCGGTCAGGCGAATCGTGCGCCCATCCGGGTCGACCTTGAGCGAGGTCATCTGCTGCAGCCGGTACGAGAGATTGAGGTCGCTATCAGGAAAATCGGTGATCCAGCTGCCCGAGGTCCAGTCCACATACGGATTGCGGTCGCGGATCAGCCGCACGAACGTAAAGACGTCTTTTTCGAAGGCAGGCGCGTTGGTCCACATCGGTGTGCCCGTGCTGTGGCTGGCAATCTCCCGGGCGGTCTTTACGGTGTTCTCGTTCACCGGCACTCCGCCTTCGGTGTAGATGAATCCGCTCCCGTCGGCGTAGTCGCCGCGCCGCCGCCAGCGCTGGGCCATGCAGAACGATGCGGCCAAGACAGCCAGCAGCGCGAGCGAGAAGACTATTCGAGTCGCCTTCATTGCGCGGCGCGTTCCGTGGAAGCTGGGGGGACCGGGACCGCGGATGAGCTTGGCGGCTCGTCCTCGATTTGGAGCAGCAGCCGCTGGGCATCACGGAACCGTGGGGCCTCCTCCAGCGCCTGGAGCACATGCCTCTTGGCGCTCGCATGCTGGCCTTGTTGGTGAAGCACCAAGGCTAAACGGTAGTGCACATCCGCCGGATCGGGCGGGTCAAGCTCCAGTAATTCCCGATAGGCTTGTATAGCCTGGGTGGGTTTGCCGAGTTGCTCCGCCGCCGCCGACAGGAACCGATACGGCTGTGGCACCAGAGGGTTGACCGCCACGAAACGCTCGGCGTTCTCCAGCGTGCCATTCCAGTCCTTGGCTTCCTGGTCCAATTCCGCCAGGCGTTGGAAGACGTCCGTGGCGGCGGCCTCCATCGCGGCAGCCTTGGCCAGCACCGCCCTTTCCTGGTCGGTTTCATTCAAGGCGCGATGCACCACTGCCAGCATGACGTAGGCGCTGTCGCCGCCGGTTTGTTCCGGGTAGAGATCAACCAGTTGTTCCAGAGGCGCTTTGGCCTCAACCCACTTTTTGGCCGAAAGCGCGTCCTGGGCGCGGCGCAAGAGATCGTAATAGTTCGTCGCGGAGAGCGCCCGCTGGACCGCCTTGAACGGATCGCCGCCCGACAGGATGCCTGGCAGCGGCGAGGCTTTTACTCCGAGCTCCTGAGCGATTTCACTGTCAGTCGGCTTGTCCCAATCCAGTTTGGGCGCCATCGCCTCGGCTCGCTGCTTGGCAAATGCGGCGAAGCCCTTCTCGAACTTCTCCAGATCTTCGGCGCGCTTCGAGATGGCGTCCCGGATGTTGGTTCCTTTTCCGAGGTCCTCAAGGATTCCTTTTAGTGAATTAAGTCCGTAGTGGTCCACCAGGTATTCCACCACCAGGGAGGATTCGTAGTAGGCGAACTGGACGTGAAAATCGCTCTTGGGCGACAGGAAAGCGGAGCTCAAATCGCCCACCGGAGTCAGATCGTGGCCCAGGATCATTTCGCGATAGCGCGGGTTCATCGACTGGCCCCAGACCCGGTTTTCCTGCTTCTCCTCGTAAACCGAGATGCCCTCGCTAAGCCAGCGGGGCATTTTGTTCTTAGTCAGGCCCAAGGTGATCACGTGGCAGAACTCGTGCCAGAGCACCGCTTCCCAGTTCGCCGGGTGACCACCAGCCGAAGCTGGGCTGTTGGCCGTGACTACGGGACCGAAGCAAACTCCCAGGAAGCCTGGATTGTGCGGCACTCCGAACGTCCGTACCGCGAAATCCTTCTGCTCGGGAAAAATCTCGATCGTCGTGGGGGACTCCAAGCGGAGACCGTACTTGGCGCTCAGGGTTTGCTTGGCTCGGCCCAATAGCTCGAGCACTCGGTCACCGTAGATGCGAGCTTCCCGCGCATCCATCCGGACAATGAAATCCTGGTTCGTTAAGGTTTGGAACTTGGACAACGTCGAATGCAGCGCCACCAAGTTGTAGGCAGTCACATCATAACCGTCGCGGGCATGCACTTCGTCGGCCAAGCGCCATCCTTCCGCCTCCTGGCCCAGCCGTAACAAATCTTGCGAGAGTTGGATCTTGGCGGGCAAATAGGAGGGCGCGAACGCGAGTGCTTGGCGCTGGCGTACCGAACCTTCGAGGAAACGGTAATTCTCGGACAGCTTCTGTCCGATCAATTGGTCTACCCGCGGATTGCTCGCCCAGAAGTTGAGGGCTTTCCCCCGCGCCTCACGCTCCGCACCGGGATCACTGCGCAGATTCGCTAGCACGGCTCGATAGGCCCAAGCCTCGGGGTCCCAAGGGTTCACCTTGAGCGCTTGGGCCAGGACTTTTTCCGCCTCGCCATACTGCTCCGCATCCACCAGGTGATCAGCCAGGAGAACCATCGCGCCGACGTGATTAGTGTTGAGTTTGAGCGTCGCGTCCAACGCCTGGCCCATTTGCTCCTGGTCGCTCGGCTCAAATGCACGAGCCAGCCCATAGCCGGCCTCGGCTTCGTCGGGGAACTTCGCCAAGGCTTCTTGGTAAACCTTCGCCGCCAGTTGATAATCGTGTTTGTCCAGCGCTACCTGGCCGCTTGCCAAGTAGGCTTCGCGGCAATTGGGGTCATCGCGCTTGGCTTTGTCGAAAAAGCGATCCAGGACAATTTTGGGATCCGTATCCAGGAGCAACGCCGCTTTCCCCAAAGCAACCAGGTCCAGCGGCTCCGTATAGGAGCGGGCGCGCGCGCCGGCTAGTTCGCTGATTTCCGCCAGCACCGCCGCGGAGCGATTCGTGTCGCCATTGGCGTTGAAGACATCATAGGCCAGCACTCGCAACTGCACGCTCCGATGGTATCGTTCCAGCGCGTTGGTGATCGTGACCTCTGCCTCGGGATACTTGCCGAGCGCGAGTTGCGCCTTGGCGAGCAACATGGGCCATTCGTCATCCCAAGTGGTTTGCTTCACGGCTTCCCCCGCCACGCGCAGACACTCCTCGTAATTGCCCCGTCGCAGATCTTGCCGGCAGGTTCCCAGATCCGGTTCAGCAGCGCGGGCGACCCCACAGCCAAGCGCTAGAGCCGTCAGCCAGAGGGCACTAACGAGCCCCCGCGACAGCCTGTGGCTGGAAATCATTCTCACAACTAAGCCAGGTTCGCCAGGGGCGCAAGCGTGGGCTCAATCGAGCAGCAAACGGAAAACCCGCTGCAACTCTGACGAAGGGCGGCTGGGAGAGCTTGGCTTGAGTTGACTGCTCCGGTCAAGCGAGCGGCAAAGAAAACCTGTGCGGCCGGAGACTTTCACCTTTTGCCCGTCCCCATTGGACGAAATCGTTGCGCAAAAGCTGTCACGTGCGCAACATTTGCGCATCCTCAACACCGCCCGAAACGCCCCTTTTCTCCGTGCATTTCAGGAGATCCTCGTAACCCGCTGGCTCATGACCGCGTCTTACCCTCCGAAGTGCTCCTGAGAACCCAGGCCTGAAGATGTGTGATCGGATTCAATTGAGGCTCGAGCCTCAACCGAGCGTCGGTTGTCTGGGGCGCAGCCACCCGCGTCAATGAGAAAACTGATCTGACTCGAACGACGATCCGATGCGTATCCGCTCCAGCCCGAACTTCCGGACCGAGCGGAATCCAAACAGTAACCACAAATCCATGAATCTTATGAAAACAAACATCCTATTAGGCAGCTTGGTCGTCCTGGCCGCTTCCCTGGCGGCGGATTCCGTTTCCAAGGACGAAGTCACCGGCGCTGCCAAAGCACTAGCCGCGAAAAGCTACACCTGGAAAACCACTATCCAAGCCACCGGTGGAGGCGGGGGCGGCCGCGGCGGTGGGCCCGGTGCCACCGAAGGCAAAGTCGAACCGGATGGCTATACCTGGGTGTCCATGGCGCGGGGCCAGAATACCATTGAGGGAGTCGTCAAGGGTACCAAGGGCGCCGTCAAGCTCGAGGATGGTTGGAAATCATTCGAAGAGGCCACCGCGGGTGGCGGGGCCGGGGCGGGGGCAGGGGCCGGTGGAGGCCAGGGCGGCGGGGGTCGTAACCCCGGGCGTATGGCTGCCCGCATGCTCCAGAACTTCAAGGCTCCAGCCGTCCAGGCGCAGGAAATCGCCGGGCGGGTGAAGGAATTTACCAAGACGGATGATACCATTTCCGGGGAATTCACTGAAGACGGGGCCAAGCAGATGCTCACTTTCGGTGGGCGTCGTGGTGGTGGCGGCGGAGGCGGAGGCAACGGCCCCGAGGTCTCGGGCGCCAAAGGCACGGTGAAATTCTGGATCAAGGACGGGGTCCTGACGAAGTACCAGTTCAACGTCCAAGGCAAAGTCAGTTTTAACGGCAACGACCGGGACGTGGATCGCACCACCACCGTGGAGTTCAAGGATGTCGGAACTACCAAGGTGAGCGTTCCTGAAGAGGCAGCCAAGAAAGCTTCTTAGACAAGAGGCCGCGCGAAGCGCGGCGGCGAAAACGCCGAGAGGAGAGGGAAAGCGAGAGGGGTTGGGCACGAGAAATCGAGGCCTAGCCCCCTCGCTCATTTAAAGGAGAAGCAGGGCAGGGGACTGCGCGCCCATCTTTGTTGTAACTGGTTCGGGTTGCAGCCCACCGACTCAGCCGGTAAGATGAAGTGATGGTTAACTTACCGGAGACCCAACCGCCGCGAGCCGATGAGTTCGCGGTGCGACGTCCCATGGCACCGGCGCGGTTTGACGCGCTCTCCCGGGAGATCCTCGCACTCAAGCGCAAGCTCAACGCGGTGATCCTGGCCCATAATTACCAGGTGGCCGAGATCCAGGACGTGGCCGATTTTGTTGGTGATTCTCTTGGACTCTCCCAGCAGGCGGCGAAAACCGGCGCCGAGGTCATTGTCTTCGCCGGAGTTCATTTCATGGCCGAGACGGCCAAGATCCTCAACCCAGGCAAGATCGTTCTCTTGCCCGACGCCGACGCTGGCTGTTCGCTTGAGGAGAGTTGTCCGGCGGATAAACTTGCCGCCCTTCAGGCGACTAATCCCAGGTTTCATACCATCGCCTACATCAATTGCAGCGCCGCAGTCAAAGCCCTCAGTGACGTCATCTGCACCAGCGGCAACGCCGTCAAGATCGTGAAGGCCGCGCCTGCTGATCGCGACCTTCTGTTCGTTCCAGACGAGAACCTGGGCTCCTGGGTGATGGAACAGACCAGCCGGCCGATGACGTTGTGGCGAGGCAACTGCTACGTGCATATCGAATGGACTCACGCCAGCATCGTGGGCATACGCCGCCAGTTCCCCGGCGCGCCGTTGGTTGCGCATCCGGAGTGCACTCGCGCCGTGCGGATGCTCGCCGACGAGGTCTGCTCGACCGAAAAAATGATCACCTACTGCCGAGAAAGCGCTGCGCAAACGATCATTATCGCCACCGAGGCGGGCATGCTCCACCGGCTCCAAAAGGAATGTCCCGGCAAGCGGTTTATCCCGGCGCCCACCGAGAATTGCCGATGCAACGAGTGTCGCTTCATGAAGATGAACACCCTCGAGAAACTGCACGACTGCATGCTGAACCTGGCGCCGCGGGTGGAACTCCCCCCAGACACCCTGCTCCGCGCACGCGCCCCCATTGAGCGCATGCTGGAAATCTCCAGCAGGCCCTGAGTGGCCGTCGGTGCCCCCTCGCGGGCCCTTCGATCGCTGGGGGGCTGCTGAGGGGCTCCGCCGTAGCCGCCATCCGTTTTCGGGAATCCACTCTTGCGTTGAAGGACCTCCCTCACCGGTCGCTCTGCCTGGATCAAGGGAGCTTTTGACCTTGCCTCCCGGTCTGGGTGTGTTTCAGAATCCTTAACGCCGGTGCGGCTCCCTCTGCGGACGAGGATGGGGCGCCGAACCCGAGCATGAAGCCACCCGAAAAACAACCATCAACCGGGCCGAAATTTACGGCCTTGATTCTGGACGACGACGCGGTTTGCGCCGCGCTAGTGGCTGATCTTGTCCGTGCGGAGGGAGGCGACGCGGTTGTTTGCGGGAGCCTGGCGCAGGCACGGGCCGCCATCAGCACCAAGACTTTCGACTTGTTCACCCTGGATTATCAGTTGCCGGACGGCCGAGGGAACACCTTCTATTACGAACTGCGGGATGCGGGTCAACTGGCTCCCGCCATCATGCTCACCGCCTACCCGCACGTGCCCGTGGCGGTCGAGCTTACCCGCGACGGCCTGTTCGACTACTTGACCAAGCCGTTTGAGCCCGAGGCTCTGAGCACGCGTTTTAGGCAGGCGGTCCAGAGCCTCAAATATCCCGAAGCCGAGTGGGGGACTCTGTCGTTCGTAGCGCGGTCCGCTCCCATGAAAGCGGTCCAGAACCTGATTCGTCAGGCTGCAGCCAACCCGGCCGCCACAGTGCTGCTCACCGGTGAGACTGGCACGGGGAAGGATCTGGTGGCCCGCACGATCCACGAGCGGACCTTCGAACAAGCCTCACCCAAGCCGCCCTTCGTCTGCATGAGCTGTCCGACGCTGCCCAGCGAGATGTTTGAGGCGGAGCTCTTTGGCGCCGAGAAGGGGTCCTACACGGGGGCTTACCAGCAGCGGCCCGGTTTGGCCGAGGCGGCCGAGGGCGGGACCTTGTTTCTGGATGAGATCTCGGAGATGCCGATGGTTCTCCAGGCTAAGCTGCTGCAGTTGCTTGAGAGCCGCGTTTACAGGCGAATCGGCAGTACCGTCAGCCGCCTCTTCAACGGACGCATCATTGCCGCCAGCAACCGCGTGTTGCCCAAGGAAGTCGAGCAGGGCCGTTTTCGGTCGGATTTGTGGTATCGCTTGGACGTCTTCTCGATCAGCTTGCCGCCGTTGCGCGAGCGCACGGAAGACCTGCCGGAGATCGCCGGCACTCTGCTCGCCCAATTGGCGAGCAAGTACCAGCGCCAGCCAGTTACGCTCAAGCCCAAGGATTTAGCCATCCTGCAAAGCTACGATTTTCCAGGCAATATCCGCGAACTCCGCAACCTCGTGGAACGCTCGCTCTTGCAGACGCCGCTCGAGGAATCCTGGCTCCAGATCGACCCGGTCTGGCTGGCACAGGCCCGCGCTCGTGCACGGCCACAGCCAGGCGCCCCGCTGCCAACGCCTGGCTCGGATGAATCCCTAAGCCCGCTGGAGGCACAGGAACAGGCGATGATCAAGCAGGCTCTTCAGAAGGAGGGCGGGATGATTCGCCGCGCGGCTTCCGAACTGGGGCTGAGTCACCAGGCCCTCCTGCGCCGCCTCAAGAAGTGGCCAGAACTTCGACAGTACGCCAACTCTGCCAGCGCGGAAGAGGAATCCTGACGCTCCCCCAGTGCGCGCGTGCCGATCTCAAACATTGGCGCTCGAATTGCACTCTAACCAATGCCAATTGAAGGCCCTTGCCATCTCAAGTAGCTGATCCGAAGTAGGCGGTTTGACTAGATAGGAATTTGCGCCCAGACGGTGCGCCCGCCTGAGATCGGTTGGATCGTCCGACCCCGTTAACACCACGACTACGATCGAATTGAATCCCTCCCGCTGTCGGATCCAAGTGAGGACTTCGTGCCCGGACATGAGCGGCAGCTTGAGATCGAGAAACACAATCGCGGGCAACGGGTAACGCGACCGGTCAGCAAACCGGCCGTTTGCGCTGAGATAATCGATCGCCTTGTCACCATCCTTCACGATGTGGAGCGGATTCCTTACCCCTGCGTGCCTTAACACACGCTTCATGATCAGGATATCCTGATCGTTGTCTTCTACCAGGAGGAGAACCCGGCTGGCATTCGCGTCAGAAGGATCGCTTCCGTTCACAAGCTCGATTTGTGGTCCGCGTGTTGGTCCTCCGCGTGGCCAGGGTGGATTTCAAATTGGCCCAGGACTCGCCCGGACCTGGCCTCATGCAGGACGAAGCGAGTGCCGCCTCTCGAAAGGTCGTGTTCCTCCAATCGCCCGTTCTGGGGCAAGGAATACGAGACTTCTTCGAGCCTCTCCTCGTATTCCCTTTGGGTCAACAGCCCCTGGGCGCGTCGGACCACGATGTCCGCGAGCAGGCTTTTCAGATCAGGGTGAGCTTGGGTTTCGCCGGTAAAGGCCCTCCGTTTGTAGGTCATAGGTCTGGTTTTGAGAGTCGGGGTGGTTTTGTGATTAGCATTTGGGCTGGGGTGAGGCTGGGACGGGCAGCCTCCATCGCTTATAGAACCTTCTATGTCTGGTTAGAGAGTGTGTCGTCACAGGCATCGGGCACAATCATCATTCCCCAATCATCCAGGAATTCTTGGCGTACGCGAAGTGGGTCTGCACCCCATCGTCGTTGCTCCCCCCGCCGTACCGTGTTCGGCGCAAGCGAGTTTCTTCCCTAGTATTCCCTGGCGGTCAACGGCTGATGGCTGTCAGGCGCCAGGCTGGCCGGAGGCGAAAGCCCAGAAAACGCTGCACGACCAGTCCGTTGTCACCAAAACCCTATTAGCCGGGGGGCCTGATTGGTCGGTGCACCCCCCTTGGCGACTCCTCGGGGCAGCATGCCTGGTCACGACGTTGGATAGAATGGCCAGTGCTAAAGTCGCCGCCAGCGCTACAGGAACTAACCAAAAGAATCGCATCGTGAAACGTCTCCGATCAACCCGAGGCTAAACCCGGTCCGGCCACTTTGATGTCGGTTGTGACAGGTACCCCCCCTGGCTCGTGAGAGCCTTCCAAAACCAGTCGAAGAATCGGGCGGTTCTCACGAACCTCAGGTAACGGCCGCAATGGGCGGTGCATGCGAATCAGCTTCCGACGTTGTGTCTTTCTTTGACGCGCCCCCCAGCGAGTTCGGTTCCCTCACCTTAAAGCCGCCGCCCGGGATGCCGGTGGTCAGGAATCCACAGAATCCGCGGATTTCGATTGGCATGCCGCTCCGCCGTGGTGCGCAACGAGCGGTCCGGTCCGTAATTGAACGCCGGTTGGTCCGATTTGGTGGCCGCAGTAGTGCTAGTTCTTCGTTCCAGAAGGGTTCTTTCAGGCGAAACCCTATGCCAGCCGCACTGATGCGTCGCGTCTGTCAGCTTGGCACGCTGGGTGCTTAAGGGGCTCTCAATGGCTTCGAGCGGCAATCCCGTGAGCCAAAAACGCACTAATAAAATACATTAAACCGCTGCTCGAAGGGTTCACGCCATTGGCAACACAGCTAGAACGAAAACACTCAAATGAACATCAAACCTACGCGCAGATCGGGATTCACCCTTGTGGAAATCATGATCGTCGTCGCGATCATCGGTCTATTGGCGGCAATCGCGATCCCCAACTTTGTCAAGGCGCGCACCACCGCCCAGAAGAACGCTTGCATCGCCAACCTCAAGCAGATCGATGGCGCCAAAGAGCAATGGGCCATGGAGAACAAGAAGACCACCGGCGACACCACTGATGCCACGGCGGTCAATTCTTACCTGAAGAACAGCGCGGCTCCCCAGTGCCCCGGAAACGGCACCTACACCTACAGCAACGTTGGAGTTAACCCCGTCTGCTCAATCGGTTCGACCCTGGGTCACACGCTCTAAGCGGCCGAATCACTTCTCCGAACACGTCAGCAACTTGAGGGGATATTTCCCTCGAGTTGTTTTGCCTCTGGATCCGCACCCATCTCGACCAGGCATCTATGATTAGAAACGCATCGGCCAGCTGTCCACCTGCACCATTCAGGACCCCACGCTTGAACGGCTCGACGGACCTTGACTCAAATAGCGTGGTCGACATCCATCGATCAATCGCAGCGGACGAGCAGACCGTACTGGTGGTTGAGGATGAGCCGAGTGTACAGACATTCATTGAGCTTTTGCTCGTTTCGAGTGGGTATCGAGTGATCTGTGCGAGTGACGGAATTGAAGGACTTGCTGCTTTCATGGAGCATCGCCACGCCCTCTCCGTCGTTATCACCGATCTCAAGATGCCCCGTCTAGACGGGGTGGGGATGGTTGGTGCGATCCGGAAGGAGGACCGGAACGTGCCCATTGTAGTTGTCAGCGGAAACCTGGACCTGAGATCGGTGACTGAGCTGGGACACCTCAATGTCAATGCGCTGCTAAATAAGCCGTTCTCAATGGCTGCGCTCCTGAAGACAATCACCGAAGCGAGCGGGCGCGACAGAATTCCTGTCCCGGGGCAGTGACGTTCAAGCCTTCGGCAGAGACGGAAGAACGGTCGATCAGTCGTGGGAGGGATGATTGGTGCGAATCGATTGGCACAGAATGCTCTCGCATCCCGGACTTGCAGGTTGTGAACGTTTCCGTCGGCGAAACTGCTGTTGACGCCTCCGTCGTGCCCGTCGACCGCCAAGTGATGGATTTCGGCCTCAAAGCCCGGCCACTCCCCAGTGAATCCCCGAACTGCATCGGGATGAAATCCTTCCTTTGTTGTTCAACTCGGGATTACTAGTCTCTGGCTGTCTGCGTCCGATGGATTCGCTTTCGGTCATCATCCCCGCGCTGAACGAGGAACGTTTCCTGCCGCAAACTCTCGGGAAACTTGAGGCGGCCGCGCGGGCCATGATAACCGAGTAGAACGATCCAGGGTAATGGGGCAAGAGTGAGGGGGGACCCGCAAGTATGGTGACGAGCCGCTCCGATCACTCCGCATCATCCGCCCCTGGAGGTCAAGATCCCTAACCGCGCTGAGTGACGGGAAGGCCCGGCCAACAGTGATCCGGCCCTGCCCCATTGCGGGACACAGCCCATCGGCCGGTCGAATAAAAGACGCCCGGCTGGTCCATCTACACGCCGATGAACGGACTTCTTGGTCCGCAATAGGCGTTATTACGCCCCGAAAGTGAAGCAAAAAGCGCTAATGTGACCGTTATGGTCGGCTCGGCACGCTCGATGCTTAGGTGATTCGTGTGGAGACGAGCAGCCATTCGGTGAACCAACAACGCAAGCCGCAGATTTGCGTTTGAATCCTCCGACAGGCCGGGGACCTTGGTTCTTAGCACGTTCGTGCTTTGGCCGATTGGTTGCACCTCCGCCTTCACGCCCAAGTTGCACCGTCGGGTTCGGAGTTCCAGCCGGGGACCCCGATTGCCCCGCCAACAAATTATGACCAACACACCGTGCAGTCCATCGCTCAGCGTCGGTTTCTTTTCGGCTCAACTCACTTGTCTTGTGTTGTGCTTGGCATCGCACGCTACTGATTTCACTGCTTCGGGCGACGCATCTCATCTCGCCGCACGCGGTGCCGTCGGCACCGGAGCCTCCGCGATCGCAGCGAGCCAACTCTCGGAGCTCTCTCATGAGCTTTACGAGGCGTTGGATTCCGAGCAGGGAAAGTACGTGAGCAGTGACCCCATCTTGATAGGAATGGAACCAGGCGTCTCCATCCAATGGGTCGCTGGGAGCCCCGGGCAAGACCACAAAGGCCGGGTCTTGCTGAGCGCAGGGTGTCTGGAGTTGATGGCCGGGCTGGCGCACGCTAAAGCCATGGACAGGGTTCAGCCAGGTTTTTTCACTCTCTATGCAGTTCGGCTTGCCACGAATACGAATGCGACTGAGTCGGCGGTCCTTGCCGACATCGCCAAAGCCAAGCGTCGTGCCGAGACTCTCGCCAACGATGAAGCCAGCAATTTCAGAGAGCTAATCGGCATGGCGGTGGCTATCGAATTGGCTCACCATTACTTGGGACATTACCGAAAGGACGTCGTCAGACCCGGGATTGCCGTTGGACAAGAGGGATCGATCAACGATCGCTTGACCGCCAAAGAATGGGAAGCGGCGTTGGAGGCTGGTACCCGCCATGCCCTCGGGCTGGGCTTGGGCATCGAGGGTATGGTGGCGCTGTATCAGGCCGTGGACCAGATGCCCACTCGACCGGCATGGACCGCATATTTCGTTCCTTCTAGGATCAATTGCAGAGCCGTAAACCGGCAGTTGGCCAAAGTCGAGCGTGGCTTCTTTAAACGGGGCAACTGAGGGGCTGCCCTGATCGAGTGTTAAGGCTAGCATGGTCATGGATGGGCGAGGTCCGCCTGCTATTAGGACGTTAGGAGGGGATGGTATGGATGGCGCCGCCCGGGTACCGTCCGCCCTCTCAGCGGCCTGAGTTGCGCTCCAAACAGGCGGGCGTCCCCGCGTTCTCAACCTGGCGGATCCTGGGCTTGCTTCCCGGCCCAAGAAAGATCTAACGTGCAAGCAGGGAAAACCATGAGACCGCACCTCGCCTTGGTCCGCGGGGAGTCAAAGGCGCTCCTTTCGGTAGGAGCTGCCGCGTTGAGACTGCCAGCCCTGCTGCTCCTGGTATTGGCCGTCGTGGCTCAAGCTGAGGTCTTCAGCTATACGACGAAGAGCGAATGGTTCGATGATACTGGTTACCCCGAGATCGCAGGGAATAGCTGCTGTGCCTTCGCGATCGTTCTCCCCGGAGCCTGCCGCTTGGACCCAGGAGAGTAGGCCATGAGGAAAGGGATTCGCTTCCTGTTGGCCAGCCTGCTCGCAGCACTGTTCTGTTTGGCGGCGATGCGGGTGTTTTTTACGGCGGAACCAGTTTATCAAGGGAGGCCATTGCGGGTTTGGCTAGAGCGCATCCCATCTACCGGCCTCAATGTTTTCAGCTTTGATGCGCCGGCTCATCAGCGGTCGGATGGGGATGAAGCCGTGCGTGTAATCGGAGCGAGAGCCATTCCCACCCTTTTGAACATGCTTCGCACCAAAGACTCCGCCGTGCGGCTCCGGCTGTGGAGTTTCGGTATGAAGCACCGATTTCTGCGAATCCAGCCCACTCTCGCCGGAACCCGGCATAACCAAGCGGTAAGCGGGTTTCGCGCGTTGGGTGCCATTGCCGCCGATGCCGTTCCTGAGCTAATCAGAATCTATGAAGAGCAGCCGTCGGTTTCATCGCAGGTGGCAGCGGCTGAAGCGCTGGTCGCCATTGGTCCTGCTGCCCGACCGGCGATTCCCTCCCTGATTTCAGGCTTGGTCAAAACAAATAAGAATCTCTACGTGCGCATGGTTACGGCTTGGGCGCTCGGGAACATCCCAGGTGAAGGGGAACTGGTCGTCCCCGTGTTAGCGCAGTCCTTGACCGACCCGGCAGGTGATCTTCGCGGTGTGGCCGCGGTTGCGCTCGGCCATCGCGGGGATGAGGCTAAGGCGGCAATTCCCGCTTTACTTGGGAGACTTAATGACCCTGACCAGCAGACGCGGACGGGGGCTGCGTTAGCGCTGGGGCACATCCCGGGCGAACCTCGACTGGTTGTGCCGGCGCTTCTTGCGTCGCTCTCTGACCCAAACCCCAATCTCGTTGAGGCGGTCGAGGGAGCCGTCGTGAATCTTGCCGCCTTGGGGACCAATGCGGTGCCGGAGCTAATAGCCCTGTTTCAGCAGACAGATTATCCGTCATTGCGTTATGCAGCGGCACGGGGTTTGGGTGCGACAGGGTTGGAGGCAAAGGGAGCGATCCCCGCGTTGCTGTCCGGGTTGCTGAATACGAATCAAGGAATCCGCGAATGTTCGGTTGGTGCCCTGGGCGCGATTCACTCTCAAAGCGAACTGGTTGTGCCTCAGATAATGAAATGCTTGAACGACCCAGCTAGCCCGGTTCGCTACCAGGCTCTGGTCGCACTCGAACGCTACGGGCCGGAGGCCAAGGAGGCGATTCCAGCCTTGCTGGAGCTGCTCCAAGATCGTTCGAATCCTTTCCAGGGGGCAGCGGTGTATGCGCTGTGCAGCATCCGGGCTGAGCCTGAGCGGGTGGTACCGACACTGGTGGACTATTTCACGACGCACTCTGACCCGGACTGGGGCCTCCGGGTGGCTGGGGCTGAGGCGTTCGGAAGCTTCGGAAGCGCTGCTAAACCAGCGGTTCCAACCTTGGTTCGCTTCGCCAATGACACAAGCCCCGAGGTCCGAAAGGCGGCAGCCTGCGCTCTACAGAAGATCGACCCTGGAGCCGCTGCCAGGGCGGGCGTGAAATGAAGCGTACGCGAAGGGCTGTAGGCATTTTCGGGGCCGGTAGCACCAGGGTAGCCGGGAAGCCAGGGTTAGGCCCCGTCGAAGACCATGAGGACTGGCCGACTTTTTCTTCTTTTCCACATGGGGTTGATGCTGCTCAGCATGGCTGATTGTCCAGGACTTTGGGACACCAAGCGGAGTGCGGTGGGGGAGTTGAGAGAAATCATCGCTCCCGCGATCCACCCCCTCCCCTCCACGCGGGTCATTTGTGCGGCGACCCAGCCCCCCGGGGTTCGGCTGTCCTCCGGGTCACCGGCAAGGTTGGATCGACGACCAGTGTGAAACCGTTTCAAGCGACTCGAGCCGGAGTGACGCGCGCTCGGAGCGATCACGTTGCTGCGGCCGGGGACGGCCGCACACCCGAGGAAGGAGCGTTGACTAGATTTCGCAGTCGGCCAAGCGGACGGGGCGGTTCAGTTCGCAGGAGCGCCGGGCGGCCAGGGCCATCATGACCGGGACCCGACCAGCCTCGCCGGAAACGGGTGAGGGCTCGCCACGGCGGATCGCCCCGAGGAATGCACGCATCTCTTCCAGATAGCTGTCGATGTAACGGTCCATGAAGAAGTTCAGGGGCAAATCGCGGGACACCCGATCGGCGCCGCTGAGGAGCGCGGTGTTGGGGTAATTATTGTCGGCGCGAATGCTCCCGCCGCTTCCGAAGACTTCGACCCGCTGATCATAGCCGTAGGCCGCCCGCCGGCAGTTCTCGATCACCCCGCGCACGCCATTGGCGAACTTGAGCAAGATGGTCACGGTATCCAGATCACCGGCCTGACCGATGGCCGGGTCCACTCGCACGGCGCCGCTGGCGAAGATTTCCTCGACCGGGCTATCGATGAGGAATTGAGCCATATCGAAGTCGTGGATGGTCATGTCCATGAAGATCCCGCCGGATTTGCGGACGTATTCGATCGGCGGAGGGCCGGGGTCGCGGCTGATGATGTGCAATTGGTGCGGCGTGCCCACCTCGCCAGAAGTGACGGCGTGACGGATGCGACGGAAGTTCGCGTCAAAGCGGCGGTTAAAGCCCACTTGGAGAATCACGCCGGCCTGGCTGACGGCTTTGATGGCGGAGTCAATGCGCTTGGGATCGGGATCGATCGGTTTTTCGCAGAACACGTGCTTACCGGCAGCGGCGGCCTCCTCAATGATCTGCGTGTGGGTGTCGGTGGAGGAACACACGATCACCGCCTGGATCTCTTTGCGCGCCAGAACCGCGCGATAATCCGTACCGCTTTGGGGAATGCCCAAGCGCTCGGCGAGATCCTTGGCGGATTGCTCCTGGATGTCGGTTACGGCCAGGAGTCGCGCCTCGGGGATACGGCAACACAGGTGCTCAGCGTGGACGCGGCCAATGCGTCCTGCCCCAATCAAGCCCAGCTTAATGCGAGAATCACTCATAAAAAAGACGTGTCATCAAATGCCTAACGAACGCAGGTATTCACGATTGCGCTGCGCGCTATCCTTAGGGGAACCTAAACCGGGGAGGACATCCTGCTCGACCAATCCCCAACCGCGGTATTGGCGGCGTCGCAGCCAGTCCAAAACTCCGGGGAAATCGACGCAGCCCTTTCCTAGCTCACAAAACACCCCGTGCTTCACAGAAGTGAAATAATCCCAGCCTTCACGGCGTGATTTAGCGGCCAATTCAGCGTGGCAATCCTTGAAATGGATATACCAGGTCCGATCCGCGAATCTATCGAGGGCTTGGACGGCTCTTTTTCCATCGCAGGCGCCTGAACCGAAGGTGAAATGGCCAGTGTCGAAGACCAAACCCACCAGCGCGGGGTCGGTCAAGGCCAGGAACTTTGCGATTTCCTCTTCAGTCTCCACGTAGCCGGCGCAGTGGTGATGGAACACGGTTCGCAGCCCGGTGCGCAGTTTGACCGCCTGGGCGACTCGATTTGCGCCTTGGGCGTACACCGCCCATTCGGCGTCCGACAGCCCCATTCCGGCAGTGACGCGTCCGGCGTTGTTGGTGCGTTCGGGAATCGTGCCGTTCTCATCGGCCAGAACCAAGAATGGCGGGACGTCGAATTTCGCCCGGTCATGCACCGCCGCCAGCAGCCCGGCCACCTGGAGGACTTTGGTTTCGCCGGCAGCGTGCGCCCCGGCGTTCTTCAAGGCCACGGGAACGAAGGCCCCGACGAGGTCCAAGCCGCGCCGATGCAATTCTTCATGCAGCCTGGTGGGATCCGTGGGCATGTAACCCCAATCGCCCAGCTCGGTACCGGTGTATCCGGTGGCCTTGAGTTCATCGAGCATCTGGGCATAGCCGATGGCTTTGCCCTCCATACCTTCGAACTCGAGTGAGCCCCAGGAACAAGGGGCGTTGCCAACGCGAATTGGATTCATGAAATGGACTAGAGGTAAAACCGCTCTTTGCCGCGTTGTTTGGCCCAACGGGTTCGGGCCTTGCGGACGTCTTTCATTTCACTGACCTCCGCCGGCGGCACGTCCCACCAGCTTTCGTAGCCGCCCACACCGGCGTAACGATCGTTGCGGATGTAGATGACCACGGTCTGCTGGATGGTCTTGGCCTGGCTCAGGGCACCGGTGAAGTCCTTGTAGGTCTTGCATTCGATGACATGCGCGCCGAGGCCTCGAGCGTTCATCGCCAGGTCCACCGGCAGTCCGGTGACTTTTTCCCCGGCGTCGTCTCCGGGCAACTTGCCATCTTTGGGGAAGACATAGCGAGTGCCGAAGCCTTGTTGGCCGAGGGAGCGGCTGAGACCACCAATGCTGTTGAAGCCGCTGTTGTCCATCAGCACGATGGTCAATTTGTAGCCTTCCTGGATCGAAGTGATGATTTCGTTGCCCAACATGAGGTAGCTCCCGTCGCCAACCATGACGTAGACCTCTCGCTTGGGATCCGCCATCTTGATTCCCAGGCCGCCCGCGATTTCATAGCCCATACAGCTATAGCCGTACTCGAGATGGAAGTTCTTGGGATGGCGGGCCCGCCAGAGTTTGTGCAGGTCTCCAGGCATGCTCCCGGCGGCGTTGATCATCACCGCGTCGGGTTCGCTCAGCTCATTGACGGCGCCGATCAGTTCTCCTTGGCTCGGGAGAGGCTTGTTGCGGATGTTGTAGATCCGGTCGACTTCCTGTTCCCACTCCTCGTGCAGCCGGCTGCAGGTGGCGCGGTAGGCCGCGGGGACCTGGTAACCGTGCACTAGCTGGCCTAGTTCCTCGAGCGACACTTTCGCATCGCCGACGAGCGGCAACGCCAGGTGCTTGAAGGCGTCGAACTCGGCGACGTTGAGGTTCAGGAAGCGGATGCCAGGGTCTTGAAAGGCGGTCTTGCTCTGGGTGGTGAAATCGCTGTAGCGCGTGCCGATGCCGATGACCAGGTCGGCCGTGCGAGCAATCCGGTTGGCGGGCAGGGCGCCGGTTACGCCGATCGCGCCGAGATTCAGCGGGTTATCAAACCGGAGGCTGCCTTTGCCACCCATCGTCTCTCCTACAGGGATGCCGGTAGCCTCGACGAAGGCTTGGAGGGTATCCGTTGCCCCGCTGTAAATGGTTCCTCCGCCGGCCACGATCATCGGGCGCTTAGCGGCGCGGATCCACTCGGCAGCCTTGGCCAGGGCCTTCTGATCGGCGCGGTTGCGCGGGATCGACCACGTGCGCTTGGCGAAGAACTCGACCGGATAATCGTAGGCCTCTGTTTGGCTGTCTTCCGGCAAAGCAAGAACGACCGCACCGGTTTCGACCGGGCTAGTTAAGATGCGCATTACCTCCGGTAAGGCCGTAAGGAGCTGGTCAGCGCGGTAGATTCGGTCCCAATAGCGGCTGACGGGTTTGAAGCAGTCGTTTACCGAGATGTCCTGACTGTGTTCGGATTCCAACTGTTGCAGGACCGGGGCGACGTTTCGGCGCGCAAAAATGTCCCCGGGCAAAAGCAAGACTGGTAGGCGGTTGATGGTCGCAACCGCGGCGCCGGTGATCATATTGGTGGCGCCGGGGCCGATGGAGGAGGTGCAGACCATGGCTTGCTGGCGGTTGCGCATTTTCGCGAAGGCCACGGCTGTGTGGACCATGGCTTGTTCGTTGCGGCATTGGTAGTAGCGCAATTGGGGGTATTGCTGGAGTGCCTGGCCCACGCCGCTCACGATGCCATGGCCAAAAATGCCGAAGCACCCGGCGAAAAACGGCTGCTCAGCGCCATCTCGCTCGACGTGTTGTTGGGTGAGAAACTTGACCAGGGCTTGAGCCATGGTGAGTCGTTGAGTTTTGGGTTTCATAGGATTATCGGGCCCGTTCAGGCCGATCTATCTGGAGTAATTTGCCAACCGCGCGAGTTGGTCTTTTGAAGTGAGCGGGAACGATTCACCCTCTCCCTTAGGGAGAGGGACCTTAGGGAGAGGGATGGGGTGAGGGGGAACGAGACGTCGCATCCGTCGGACCAATGGAAGCGAATTAAAGTATAAGCCTCGGCAGGAGTCTCAGCGTTTTGCTTAGCAGAGTTTCGTTTCCCCTCACCCTGGCCCTCCCCCTTGGGGGGAGGGGAACGCAGATCTGCGTTTGGGAAGGTTCTAAAGCCGTTGTTACAGGCCCCGCGCTCGTGACGGGCAAGTTCGGGCGGTTTGCCGATTTGGTGTGTTGATTTTTGGGGCGAGCGGGAACGGCGTGGCCCCTCCTCTGGGGCGGGGATTGGGCTGAGGGGGGGACAAGCGTCATAACTGCTGAATGCTTGCGAAACGCTTACTGGAGCGACTATCGTCACACCATGACGCCGCAGCGTGTCACTTGCGTCGCGCGGTTGCTCCGCAAGCAGGATACATGGGCTGAGAAACTCCTGTGGCGCTGGCTGCGCGACCGTCGTTTCTCCAGCTACAAATTCAGGAGACAGCATCCATTCGGACCCCACATCCTGGACTTCTTCTGCGTGGAGGCATGGTTGGACATCGAACTGGATGGCCGTCAGCACGGCACGCCTGCACAACACCTCAAGGATACCGAGCGCGATGCTTGGTTGGAGGCGCGCGGCATCAGAGTGCTTCGATTCTGGAACTCTCGTCTGAGGCGCGAGAAGGATTCTATCCGGGATACGATTTGGCAGGCTCTGCAAGAGCGTTCGCCACAGCCGATGCCGAGCTACTGCCGGCCCTTGGTGCCTCCGAAGGTTGGCACGATTGAAAGGTAGGAGTGCATGCGGGGTCGATAGGGTTGGCAGGAGCCAGGAACGGGAACGGTCCACCCTCTCCCTTAGGGAGAGGGATGGGGTGAGGGGAAAGGAGACGTTGCATGGGTCGAGCCGATTGCGGATTGTGAAGGCGTGGGTCCCGGCAGGTGACAGACCGTTCTGCATTGAAGAGCGTGGTTTCCCCTTCCGCCTACGCGCGGACGCTTCGGCGGGACAGGCACCCTTGCGCTTCCCCTCGGAGGCAGGGAGACCAGGCTCGGTGTTTGGGAATATCCCGGGGGCACCAGGACATTTGTCTGACGGTTTGCTGCGCACCTAATCCAGCCCCCCGCGGGTTGAGACAAAATCCATGACCTCGTCCAAGGTAGGCATGAAGTTGGCGCAGCCGTGTTTGGTAACTACGATGGCCCCACAGGCGTTTCCTAGCCGCGCGGCCTTGCGCCAGCCCCAGCCGTGGAGGTGGCCATAAAGAAACCCTGCGGCGAACGCGTCGCCCGCACCCAGGATGTTTGCGATCTCCACCGGATAGCCGGGAGCCTCAATTACCTCGACTTTGCCGCTCTCTGAGCGGGCATGAACGCGCGCGCCCTTTTCGCCGCGCTTTTGAACTACCGCCCGCGGCCCCAAAGCCAGGAGATCCACGACTGCTTGGTCCACGTTTCCGCGCACCTTGGTGTCAGACACCGAGTGCGTCAGATTCACGTGTGCGGAATCGATGAGCATGGCTGCGTTAATCTCATCCTCGGTTCCCAGGACAATATCCGTCAACCGCAAAACGGACCGAATAGACACACCGAAGGCCCGCGGGTCGTGCCATTGGTCCGGGCGAAAATCGATGTCCAGCACGACCGGGACGCCGGCGTAGCGCGCTTGTTCCGCGGCGAATACGGTCGCACTGCGGCTGGGTTCTTTGCTGAGGTTCGTGCCTGCGAATTGGAACACCTTGCTGCGAGCGATGGGAACAGCGAGCACGTCTTGGATTTCGAGGCCGATGTCGGCGCAATTCTCTCGATAAAAAACCAGCGGGAATTTGTCAGGGGGTTCGATCCCTAGGACAACCGCACTGCTGCGGCGGCCCGGCTTTCTGGGGATGAAGGCCGTCTCGACGCCCTCGTTTTTGAGGAAATTCAGGATGAAATCGCCCACAGGATCGGTCCCTACCGCGGTCAGCAGGGCCGTCTTTAGGCCCAGGCGGCGTCCGCCCACGCTGATGTTGGTCGGTGAGCCCCCGACGTAAGCCGCGAAGCTCTTGATGTTGACGAAGGGTTGCCCGACGTCGTTGCTGTAGAGGTCGATCGAGGATCGGCCCATGTGGACCGAATCGTAGAGCGCGGTGTCAGGCATAGGGATATGGCTGGGGTTAAGACGAAGGACCCGTCGGAGAGGTTCATGGGCCAAGCGGTCTCAGTAGAGCGGCAACCTGGGATCGCTTCCTCGATACGTCTCCTTGACCCAGGTGTGACGCGGATCGTCCTGGTTCGCCAGGCTCTGGGCGCTGCCCGCTAGCACATTCAGGTAGTAAGCCGTATAGCCTGGGGCGGCGACCACGGGGTGATATCCCTCTGGCACCAGCACGGCGCACCCATGCTCGGCGCGGATGGTTGCGTCGATCGGGTTTCCCGCTTGGTGAATGGGCGAGTTGGCATCGGTGTAAACTCGCTGAACTGCCCAGCCTGCAGGGCGATCGAATTGATAGAAATACACTTCCTCCAGGTCCGCTTCTATCAGGGTACCATCTGCTGCCACGATGTGCTGATCGTGTTTGTGGGGCGGATAGCTGCTCCAATTGCCGCTGGGGGTATAAACCTCCACCAAGACCAGTCGATGCACTGGGGAACCGGGGGGGAGCAGATTATTGATCTGGCGGCTGACGTTGTCGCCGCCCCGGATTGAACGCGCCACCTCCGCGGGTTTGATCAACCAAGGCTCGTGATCCTGATCGGTGGCCACCCAGGTGACCGCAAACTCCCCCGCCTGCTCGGCGGTCACCTTGAGGGTTGTTTGTCGTGGCAGGTAAAGCGCATGGGCCGCATCTTCAAAAACATGCTGGCGTCCGCCAATGCCGGTCCATTTTCCCCGGTTCGTCTCAACTGCGTAGCGACCGCTGAGATTCACCAGGGCCAACTCGTTCTCGCCGGTTGCGAAAGCCCAGGACTGTCCCTGCGCGAGGCGCCGGGCTTGGAAGTTGATGAAGTCCCAACCGGCCCGTTCGGGAGAGACCTCGATTAATAGGTCCGGGTCGCCATTACGATGGCCATCGGCAGGCGCCACCAGGAGGTTCTCAGCGTCGTACTTCATGGCTGCGGGTGACTACTCTGGCCAGAAGCGTTCCGTGATCACCTTGGGTTCGGTGAAGAAATCAATTACCGCACGTCCCTGTGCTTTGATGTCTGAGAATTGAGATGCCTTCATCCCGCCAAAGGGCAGATGGGCCACGGGGGCTGGGATCCCGACGTTCACGCCGATCATACCGCACTCAACTTCCAATTTGAATCGCCGCGCGAAGTAGCCGCTCTGAGTGTAGATCGAGGCGCCGTTGCCGTACTCGTGATCGTTGAGGATCTGAATAGCCTGATCCAACGAATCAGCTTGGAGGACCACCACCACGGGTCCGAAAATCTCGGTCCGATGGATGGCCATGCCAGGTTTAACTTCGCCGAAAATTGTGGGGCCGATGAAATGGCCCTTCTCGCAGCCCGCAACTCGCACGTTGCGTCCATCGAGCAGCAGTCGAGCGCCTTCCTTAACTCCGGTGGCGATCATGTCCAAAACGAATTGCTTGGCTTTGGCCGAGATTACTGGGCCAACTACCATCGATTCGTTGGCAACCGCGTCATCCAGCGGGTTGGCCACGGTCACTTTCTTGCAGGCCTCCACCAGACGCTCGCAGACCTCATCGTAAACCCGACGGCCGACCGCAACCACAGCAGAGGCGGCCATGCATCGTTGACCCGCGCATCCGAAGCAGGAGGAGATCATGTTCCTCACGGCCTCGTCGATTTTCGCGTCAGTCATCACCACCAAGTGGTTCTTTGCGCCGCCCATGGCTTGAAAACGCTTGCGCGCGCGGGCGCATTTCTCCGCCACCACACGGCAGGTGCGAGTGGAACCAACGACCGACATGCCTTTGACCATCGGATGTTCCATAAATGCCTCGGCGACCACGCGATCGCCGTGAACCAGATTGAAAACACCCGCGGGCAACCCGGTCTCGTGCACGAGTTGAGTGATTCGGTGCATGGTCAGGGGCGTTTGCTCAGAAGGTTTCACCACGAAGGTGTTTCCCGCTGCGACGGCGTAGGGGAAAAACCAGAACGGCACCATTCCTGGGAAATTGAACGGAGCGGCCATGGTAAACACGCCCAAGGGCAATCGCAGCACCTGACCATCGATTCCCTCCGCGGCGCCCACCAGTGAATCACCTTGCTGGAGCACCGGCATGCCGCAGGCGACCTCGCAGTTTTCGATCAACCGCTTGACCTCAGCGCGTGCATCCGGCAACGACTTGCCGTTTTCTTCGGTAATCGAACGGGCGAGGGTTTCTTCGTTGGTCCGGAGCCGTTCGAGCAGACGAAAGAAGTACTGGACTCGGCGCGAGACGGGTGTGTCGCGCCATCCCGGAAAAGCGGCGGCGGCGGCTTCGATGGCGCGGTTGGTTTCGGCGGCGGAGGATAAGGGCACCTCGGTGATCGTAGCTCCGGTGCTAGGGTTCTCCACGGCCAACGCCCCGCCACGGTCGGCATCAACCCACCGTCCATTCACGTAGTTTTTTAAAAGTGCATCCATAAATGTGGTCCGGCAAAAAGATTCGCCATCTGATGAACTGGCAAGGCGGACAATGCGGACCCGGCTTGACTCTCGTTCGGTCTGTTGCGGCGGAACCGCACGTAATCGTAACCGTCTCCGAAAGATTATGGAAAGCAGAATTCAGGTCAGCGATCGATCGCCCTCATGTTCGCCTCCGCATAACGCTCACCAGCAATCTCACTCAGCGGGATCGCGGCCTCCAATTCGGCCACTTCGGTGGGGGTGAGCTTGATCTCCGCGGCGGCGGCATTCTCCTCCAGGTACTGTCGACGCTTGGTGCCGGGGATCGGCACGATGTCGTCGCCCTTTGACAGGACCCACGCCAACGCCAACTGGCAGGTCTTGAGACCTCGGCGCTGCGCGATCGCGCTCAACCGCTGCACGAGCGATTGGTTTGTTTCGAAATTCTCACCCGCAAAGCGCGGATAGCGCTGGGAACGCGCGTCTTTCTCCCCGAGGTCGCTTTTTTTTGTGATCGCCCCGGTCAAGAATCCTCTTCCCAACGGGCTGTAGGGCACAAACCCAATGCCTAGCTCGCGCAAGGTCGGGAGAATCAGCGCCTCCACGTGCCGTTCCCACAACGAGTATTCCGTTTGGAGCGCGGTGATGGGGTGCACCTTATGCGCTCGGCGGAGCGTAGCCGGTGAGGCCTCGGACAAACCTAGGTATTTGACTTTTCCGGCCTTCACCAGCCCTGCCATTGCGCCGACGGTATCTTCGATGGGCGTAGTTTTGTCGACCCGGTGCTGGTAGTAGAGGTCGATGTAGTCGATCTTCAAGCGTTGCAACGAGGCGTCGCACGCCGCCCGGACATACTCCGGTTTGCCGGAAACGGTCCAATGGGTTGGGTCCTCCTTTTTTCGGACATTGGCGAACTTCGTTGCCAGGAAGACGCGGTCCCGCCGCCCCCGAATAGTGTTCCCGATCAGTTCTTCGTTGTCGCCGATGCCATAGGTGTCGGCGGTGTCCAGGAAGGTGATTCCCAAGTCCAGCGCTCGCAGGATGGTGGCCGCCGACTCCTCATCATTGCGCTCACCGTAGAATTCGCTCATCCCCATGCAACCAAGTCCCAGACGGGAGACGATCGCTCCCTGGGAACCAAGGCTGACTGTTTTCATAATGGTTTCCGTTTCATGTTCGCCAGCAGGTTTTGCGCGCAGGCATCGGCAAACACCGCGTCGTTTATGAGGCAGTCCATCTCGACGACTGGGATGTCAGGACGTAGATTCGACTTCAAGTTCGTGAAAAGGGCGGTATCGGCCGCGATGTTATTGAACTTTTGCCCGGGCGCGCTGATCACGCTGATCGCCCGGCGCGGGATCAGCACGGTAACCGGTCCGACCGACAAGTTGAGTTTACTCGCCAGAATTTGCCCGAGTTGCGCGCATTCATCGGGGGTCGTCCGCATCAAGGTGACCTGGGGATTGTGTTGGTAAAAGGTTCTCTCAGCAAACTTGGCGGGCACGGACTCTGGCGGGCCGAAGTTCACCATATCAAGGCAGCTGGGGGTCACGATCGCCGGCACGCCGTGTCGTGCGGCTGCTTCTAGTCGTGTCGCCCCGGCACCGAGCACACCGCCTACCAATTCATCAGCCCACTCGGTAGTAGTGATGTCCAAGACGCCTGCCACCAGGCCGGCCTCGATGAGTGATTCCATGGTCCGTCCGCCCGCGCCCGTGGCATGAAAGACCAGCACTTCGTATCCGGCCTTCTCGAGAATCGCTTTCGCGGCTTGAACACAGTCGGTGGTGTTGCCGAACATGCTGGCGACCACGATGGGTTTGGATTCGCCGCTCGGGACCTGGACTTCCACCATTCCGCAAATGGCGCCGGTGGCTCGCGCCAGAATCTGGCGGGAGATCCGATTGAGGCCAGCGACATCCACGATGCTCGGGAACATGGCAATGTCTTTGACGCCGACGTAGGGCGCGACATTGCCCGCTGCGAAGGTTGAGACCATGACCTTGGGAAAGCCGATTGGCAGTGCGCGCATGGCCGCAGTGGCGATTGCTGTGCCGCCGCTGCCTCCAAGGGAAATGATGCCATCGATTTTCTTCGCTTCCGCGAGGCGGCTGACGATCACGGCCGATGCCTTGGCCATCGCCGCCACGGCTTCACCGCGGTCGTAACGGGCGCTCAATGCTGAAAGATCCACCCCGCCCGCTGCCGCAACCTCCTCTCGTGTCGTATCGGGGCGGATTGTGGGAGGTTCCAAGACCCCGACGTCGATGAGATGAGCGCGGTGGCCGCGCTGGCGGATGATGTCGGCGACGAAGCCGTGTTCTTCGCCCTTGGTGTCCAGTGTGCCGATGACCGCGATAGTTGCCATAGACGAAGCCCCGCCGTGAAGTGAAGGCGCCGTGCCGAGTTAGCGGGCCGCGCCGGGCGCTCGGCCGCCAAGCCTGAGTTCAGCGAACTTTTTAAGTTCGCCGGTGATCGCCTTTTCCGTGGGGAGACGTTCCATGGAACTGGCCCCATAAAAACCGTCCAGCCCACGGCATTGGTCGAGGATCTCTTGGGCTTCGATGGGCGTGGCGATTGGCCCGCCGTGACAGAGCACCAGGACTTCTGATCGGAGCGCTTTGCAGGTGTCGACGATGCTCTGAACAAGTTTGACGCAATCGTCGAAGGATTTAGCCGTCCGCGCGCCGATGGTGCCGCTGGTGGTCAAGCCCATGTGCGCCACCACGATGTCGGCCCCGGCATGAGTCATTCGGCGTGCTTCATCAATGTTGAACACGTAGGGGCTGGTGAGCAGGTCCGATTCTCTTGCGGCCGCGATACAATCGACCTCGATCTGGTAGCTCATTCCGGTTTCCTCCAGATTGGCGCGGAAGGTTCCGTCGATGAGCCCGACGGTGGGAAAGTTCTGAATTCCGGCAAAACCGAGCTCTTTGAGTTCATTTAGGAACAAGTCTCGGATCATGAACGGATCAGTGGCGCAGACGCCGGCTAATACGGGGGTGTGCTTGACGGTGGTGAGGACCTCAAACGCCATTTCTTTTACCACCTGGTTGGCGTTGCCGTAAGGCATCAACCCAGCCAGGGATCCACGCCCGGCCATTCGGTAGCGGCCAGAGTTGTAGATGACGATCAGATCTATCCCGCCGGCTTCTTCGCACTTTGCTGAAAGGCCCGTTCCGGCGCCCCCGCCGATAATCGCTTGGCCCATGGCGACCTTGGCGTGGAGTCGCTGGAGTATCTCAGTGCGTGGCATGAGCCGAGTGATAGCGGAAGGTCCTAATCCTGTCAAAAAGTCAAAGTTCGGGTTTGCCAGCCGTTCCTGTTCGGCGGAGTTGTCGAACGCGCCGGGCGACGCCGGTTTGGCAGTCAGGGAGACTTGTTCTAACGGACTTTGGCCGCTCGTAACTCGATTGCCCGCATGAGACGGAGAGGATGATCGGTTTGGATGAGGTCAATCCCCCAATCCATCGCCTGGAGATAGTCTTCGATTCGCTCGTGGCTCCCCAAGGCGTCGGAGAAAACCAGGATGCCCAGCGCGTGGCATCGCGCGATCAGGTCCCGGGAGAGAATGTTCCATTGGGTGTCGACGGCATAGGGTTTGAGTTTCTCGGCCAAGGGGGCTAATTCATCTGGGGCGCCTAGCGGCGGCAGCGCGCGGATTCTCGGATTGATGGCCTTGAGCTTGAGCAAGTAATCAAGCGATTGATAGACCACAGTGCGTTCAGCCAGGTGATGGCGTTCGACCGCTTCGGATAGGATTTCAGGCGGGATAGCCTTGGCGTCGAAGTAGAGGTTCACCTTGCCTTCGACAGTGGTAAGGAAGTCATCGAGGGTGGGCAGACCGACTTTTGCGAATGCCCTTCGGAATTTCACGCCCGCGCTGAGCGTAGCAATCACGCTTGAGGGAGTGGCAGCGATCGGCCCATGGCCGTCGGTTTTGCCGTCGAGGACGCTATCGTGGAGGAGGTAAAACTTGCCGTCGCTGGTCGTGCGGACATCGAACTCGACGAAATCGGCTCCGAGGCGGATGCCTTTTTCGAAGGCAGGCAGGGTGTTCTCCGGTGCATAACGGTTGGCTCCGCGGTGCAGCGAGAAAAGCACCGGCCGCGTCTTTAGCCGCTGCCATAGCGCGTGTGCCACCAGTTCCTCCGGCAGATCCGTTTGGATCCAATCCACGCCCGCTGCCTGAACTCGGTCCCAAACCTCCGAATGGTCCGACTGGCGCAGGCACCCGGCCTCGACCTTTATCCCGGCAGCGTGAAACTCCCGGCAGACCGCGGAGGTGGCTTCGGAAGACGCGATCTCCACTGCCGCGAGGTGGTTGGTGCGTGCCCAGGCTGGAATGGCCATGCCCGGCTGCCATCGGCCCATAAGAGCTAGCTTGGATTCGCTCGCCGCCTGGAGTTTAGACAGCTGGTCCGCGTCCGCATGGAGAACGACTTGGCGTTCCATCCCAGCCTCAAGGATTTCCCTCGCAAGCTGCGCCGGGGCAATGGTGTTGCAGTGGAGGCAGAGGTTGAGTTTGCCTTTGGCCAATTGAAGGCAATCGACCAGCGGCAGCACTCGTTCACTGGCGTATCGAGCAGCAAAGGCAGAGCCCACCTCCAGGCCCAGGAGCTCGTCGAGCGTGTGTTCACTCACATCAAGCGTGCGCCCGTCCGCGCCTTGCACTTGTGGACCCTGCGCCAGGATGTGATGTCCATCTCTGGTCAACCGCACCTCTACCTCCGCCCATTCCAAGCCATCTTCGAAACAGCGGCGGAGGGCAGCCTTCGAGTCTGGCGGTGCTTGGCCCCCTTCGCCCCCGTGCGCCATGACCTGGAAGGGACGTGGCGGCTGAACCGGCTCGAAGAAGGGGAATTCCTGAGCTCCACAGCATAGGCTCAGCGAAAGCACAGGCAGATAGACTCTCAGAAGACGGGGGCAGGTCGAGGTCATGAAATCATAGAGCGGATCGGTGCCATCCCGGTTCGCTGGGGTTATTGGCCGGTCTTGCTGCCCGGGTTGCACCAGAGCGCGGCCGGAAAGTTGGAGGCTTCCTGGGTAAACGTCGTCAGCGAGATAAAACGCACCCGGCTATCGAAGCCAAGGATGACCGCGCCCTTGATGTGGCGATTTCCAATGCCCTCTTCAGCATTGGGAATCTGACTGGCATCCTGCCCCGAATTGTAGGCATAGGAACCGCCGTATTTATTCACTTTCGGCTCCCATTGAACGTATGCTGATGGGTTAAACTGTGAGATCTTGTAACGCAGGCTGGGGGTGTAGTCGGCAAACCCGCAAACAGCACCGTTCATGATATAGCTCGATACGCGCTGGATCCGCCGTTTGAAGTCGTCCTTATCCATGCGGTCGAGCGGGCAGTAATAGACCTTGCGATTGCGGAGGTATGGATAATAAACACCTTGTTCAACGAATGGGATGTCGGTGGGGTTATCGACCAACGAACCGTTGACGAGCTTAAAGGGATCGGGCGCCGCGCCGGCTTTTGGCATGTATAGCCAGCCTGGACCATAGTTGTTACGCCATTGCGCCCATGGCATCAGGTCGTTGTTGTCCTGGGTGTACATGGTCATCGCCAAGCCCAATTGCCGCATGTTATTCACGCAGGCCGTTCGGCTGGCTTTTTCTTTGGCCTTCGCTAGGGCAGGGAGCAACAGCGAGGCTAGGATGGCGATGATAGCGATGACCACCAGGAGCTCGATCAGGGTGAACCCTAGGGTCGGGTTTGCAGGGCATCCTCTCGAGTGTCCGCTAAATCTGTTGAGTTGATTCATGGCCTGCGGTGCGGGCGTCGGGTCTGGACTGGGCTGATTCTGTCCGATACTGCTCGGAATGTCCACCGACGTTGCTGGGCCTATTCCTTGAGGCGGCTCGGGGACACTTCACTACGGACGCACGCTCGATCAGGACGAGTCTACGGCGGGAGGCGGAGGAGAACAGGAACGTTTGTGTTAATACCGCACGGAGAACCAATGACGAAATACCGAACACCATGCCGATTCCCCGTAGGAGAAATGGGCATTGGGGGCCACCGTCCTCGGAAGTGGCCGTGCGGTCGACGGTTTCGGCGGAGACCGATTTGATTCAGGGCTTGCAGCGCACCAGACCGGCGCTTGGACTAGGGTCCGAAGTTGGCAATCAAGGCGTAGCTATGATCCACCGTGAAGGTGATGTTGGGGGAAGAATTAGTGATCGACCCCGTCCAGCCAGCGAAAAGATGGCCTGGCACAACTGTCGCCGTAGCGGTCACTTGGGTGCCGCTGACGTAGAGGCCGTCGGCGTCGGGTTGGGGATCCAGGGAGACGCTGCCCAGGCTGCTGGACTGTGTGGGAACCCAGACCGAGTAACGTCCGGCGTGAAACTTGAGGCTGAGGGTGTAGTTGCCAGGACTGTGGCTGTTTTGGGCGATCTGGTACGTTGTGCCGGTGGTTGCGTCGAAGGTGGTACCCGCGAAAAGTTGGAATATCCCACCGACGGCCGTCAAATCGTTGGTGGTGGTTCCTGTATAGACATTGACGTGGCCGGCAAGTATCTCTGGGGGAAATCCGTAATTCTGACAATCCGGGGTCAGCAGGAAGCTACCGTTAGTTGGGGCCGTCCAAGACCACCAGATCGAGTGAGGATAATCGGTGGACTCAAACGGCTCAACCGTTGCCAAGAACGCGGGCATGTCAGCCTCCACCGCGTTCCCTGTAAGAGTGATCCGGTTGGCGAAATCGTCGTTCGGTGGAGGTGGGGCGATCGTGAACTCCATGGGCCCTTGCGGTGGCGGCTCGGCGCCGATGAACCGAGGGCTTGGATCAAACTGGAATTGGTAAGTAGTGCCGGCAGTTGCCTGGAAGGCATAGGACAGGGGATCAAGGGCGACCGGGATTAGGTTTGTGACCGAATCGCCGGTGTAAACGCCGACCTGCGCCCCAAAATCCGTGCCCGCCATGCAAATGCCCACTTGAGTGCTCACTGGCGCAGTCCAGGTCCACCAAATGCTTTGGCCAAACCCAAGCGAAGGTTCCCCAGGTTCCGCCGCGGCGCCGACCGTGGAGCCTAGGATGGTCGCCGGGAATTGATCGATCACGAACCGGTCGGCAAACAAGTCATTGGACAACTGCCGGCCGCGGAAGAACCGCGCTTGTGTGGCGGCCGAGTTGGTATCGGTGAGCAAAAGAACGGAGGTTGCCGCGAAGACATGGTCGACTGGGGTCCAATGGGCTAAATCTGTGGAGGACTCGACTAAGTAGCCGAACCCGGCCTGGACCGCCAGAGGGAGAACGAGGTCACCGGGAGGCGGGGGTGGAAAACTGGGTAGCACCAAGCCAACGGAGGTGTCCAGGTAGCCGCTGAGGGTGGTAGATGACAGAATCGGGATTTGCCAGTTTTGGTGCGTTTCCTCGGCATGAGCGCAGGGCCCGACTTTGAGAAGGCCGATTGCGACGACAACTGCTTTCCAAGGTAGGTGACAAGGACGATGTTTCACAGGGTTTCTGGATCGAGAGATTACCTATTGTTGGTGGTATAGGGCCGTGAGGTGTTCGCTGGAATGGGCAAGGAGGAGTCGAGCGTTCTAAGCTCGACAATCCGGTGCTCGAGGCAACGGCACCATTGGTCAGGAGCGATTTTGGTTGCTGGTTGGTTTCGTGCGCTCGTCGCAAGGGTGCAATGAGACCAGAACCCATCCGGAAGTCAATACGCGGGGGGGAGTTCAGGCTCACGCCGAGGGCGAATTCTGTGGCGCCTTTCATTGTCAGCATTTAGCCTCCGCCCCTACTTAGCATGCTAAATGTTCCAGTAGCTGCGGGCTGCCTGCTAATCTTGGCTAGTGCCCAGGTTTTCGGGGCGGATGCGCCGCCATCAACTGCTCCATCGGCCCCGTCGCTGCGTATTGCCACCTTCGACGTGGACATGACGCCGCCAGTTGGATCGATGATGGCCTACGACCTCGTCACGAACCATTGGGAACTCGGATTGCGCGCACGCGGTGTGGTGTTGCTGACGAGCAATGAGCCGATCGTGCTTTGTGCCGTGGACTGGATTGGCATCGCCAACGAAAGTCACGATGTCTTCCGCGCCGAGCTGGCCCGAGCAGCGGGTACTTCAGCCCGGCGTGTCTGCGTGCACACGCTCCATCAGCACGATGCACCCGATTGCGATTTTTCGGCCGAACAGATCCTCAAGGCGGCGGGGCTGCCCGCGCGCCAATACGATGGCCAATTTCAGCGCCAGGCGCTCGCCGACCTGGCAAATGCGGTGCACGAGTCCCTGGCGAAGGCGCAACCGGTAACGCAACTGGGTTTGGGCCAAGCTCGGGTCGAACAGGTGGCTTCCAATCGCCGGATTCTTGGGGCCGACGGCAAGGTGAGAGCGGTGCGTTGGACGGCCACGCCTGATCCAGCTGTCCGGGCCGAGCCGGAGGGGACCATCGACCCCATGGTCTCGCTGGTCAGTTTTTGGAACGGCGCACACCCCGTGGCGGTGCTCAGTTACTACGCCACGCACCCACAGAGTTATTATCGAACCGGGTTTCCGAACCCCGATTTCCCAGGCGTGGCTCGGTTCCTGAGACAAATGGCAGTGCCGGAAGCGCTGCACGTCCATTTCAACGGGGCCGGCGGCAACATAGGCGCGGGAAAGTACAATGACGGCTCGCCAGAAAACCGGCTGATCCTCGCGGAGCGTCTCGCCGACGGGATGCGCCGGGCGTGGGAGTCGACCCGACGCCAGCCCATCGATGGTTCGCAGGTTAGCTGGGGAGTTGAGTCGGTTGCTTTGCCGCCCGCACCTCACCTCTCGATTCAAACGCTCGAAGGCCAGCTTAAGAGCCACGATGCAGGTTTCCTTGCCCAGAACGGCCCGGCTAAACTGGCTTGGCTCCGCCGGTGCCAGGCAGGGCACAAGATCGACGTGGCTTGCCTGACGATGGGGCCGGCGCGCATTTTGCACCTCCCTGGAGAACTCTTTGTAGAGTATCAACTGGCTGCTAAAGCGGCGCGTCCCGACTTGTTTGTAGCCGTAGCTGCCTATGGCGATTACGCTCCCGGCTACATCGGAACCGCCGTCGCCTACCCTCAAGGCGGCTATGAAACCAGTCCGTCCTCCTCAAACGTGGCGCCGGAGGTCGAAGTGGTGCTGCAGTCCGCCATCAAAAAGCTGTTGGGCGCTTCGCCTTAGAGACGGAATCATGGCTCGGCTTTACTGAAATCTGAAACAAAAGCTCCTGCCCTGGAGTCCTTGTCTACGAACCCCGGCTCTTGCCGGCGATGCAGTGTTTTGGCAACCTATCGTAGCTAAGCCTTTCGAGACCATGAAGACACATTTATTAACCCGGACCGGCCTGTTCGCTGGTTTGGTATTGGCCCTCGCCTCCGCCTATTCCGCTGAGAACCAAGCCAACATTGATAAGACCTTCCGCGTCAATTCGGGCGGGACCCTGACCATCGCGGCCGACCAGGGAGCGATCGAGGTGAGCCCCGACGGCGGTGACCAGGTGCACGTCGTGGTTACGCGGGAAGCGAAGCATGCCACGAAGGCGGAGGCTGAAAAACTTCTGGCGAACCACGAAATTACGTTGAACCAGGATGGGGACAGCGTCTCGATCACCGCGAAGAACAATGAGGAGCGCCTCAGTATTTTCAGAATCCGTCGCGCCTACCTTGAGGTCCATTACCGGGTGAGCGTACCCAAAAAGTATAACGTCAATCTCAGAACCTCGGGTGGAGACATCAGTTTGGCGGATTTAGAAGGCGAGGCGCAGATGCGGACCTCCAGCGGCACCATCACCGCCGGGCGCGTGTCTGGAAAGGTCGCCGCGCACGACTCGGGGGGCGATGTCCGCCTAACTGAAGCCGCGGCCGACCTGAATGCCAGCACGTCCAGCGGCTCCATCGAAATTGGCAAGGTGCGGGGTAAGGCTGAGTTGGCTGATTCCGGGGGCAATATCCGGGTGGAGGACGCGAGTGGTGACGTTTTGGCACGAACTTCAAGCGGTGGAATTACGCTCAAGGCGGTGAAGGGGAACGTGGAGGCCAGGAATTCCGGCGGTGACATCACGATCGAGGCCTCGGAAGGCCGAGTGTCGGCGCGAACCTCCAGCGGAGCGATTCACGTGGGGCGGGCAGGCGGCGACAGCGTGGATGCCAAGAATTCTGGCGGAGACGTTGAGATCGGCGAGGCCGGCGGAAGTGTAATGGCTGAGACCTCGAGCGGTCACATCGAGGTGGGGACAGCGAAGGGCCGGGTGGAGGCGAAGAATTCCGGGGGAGATATTCGTCTAGGGGAGTGCGACGGCCCGGTGGTCGCACACACTTCCAGCGGGACCATCCACATCAAGCAGGCCAGAGGGGCAGCCGAGGTGCGCAACTCGGGGGGTGACGTTAAGATCGATGAAGCGGATGGCGATACGGTCGCCCGGACCAGCAGTGGCTCGATTGTGATTCGGTTAGCGAAGGGCCGAGTGGATGCGAAGAACTCAGGCGGTAACGTGGAAGTCACCGAGGCGCACGCTGCGGTGTCAGCGAACACTTCCAGCGGCGAGATTGCCCTGGGTTTTGTCGAGCAGCCGAAGTCTGACTGCCGCCTGGACGTGTCCGGCGGCGGGATCCAGGTGAGCTTGCCACGTTCAGCCGGCGTTGAACTGGACGCCCAGAGCAGCGGTGGCAAGGTCGTCACCGACCTGCCGGTAACCGTGACTGTTCAGGGGGAAACCCACGAGGGTGCCTTACGGGGTAAGATCAACGGCGGGGGGCCCGCGTTGGTGTTACGCAGCAGTTCGGGAGACATCCGTCTGCGAACCGGGTCCCTGTGAGCCGTCGAGGCTCGGGGCTTCCGACAAAGCGTGCTGGCTGACGAGGTGAGGAGATCGGCGGCGCAGATCCGGCCAGGAGGGCTTGGTTGGGTCCCTTCTAGGGCGACGGATGTCCCGATTTCGGGACGTATCGATCCCGAGCTTGGATCTTTCGAGGGCTGCTTCAGATCGCCCATTTGGGACTAAGAACTTCTGAACCAATGTGTTGCGAAATGGGGCGGGCTTTGGCATAGGTTCTGCGTAATGGCGCACAAGATTCGACGTTCGCGGACTGCGAGAAACGCCGAACGGCTCTCACGTCGCGCGAGTCAACAATTTCGGATACGTTCTCAAGCACCTAGCAAACGACCATGATTCGACTCTGCAACCTGGAAAAGTGCTACAAGACCAAAGCTGGCCTGAACTACGTGTTGAGGCAGATCAACCTTGAAATCGCTGAAGGCGACTTCATCACCTTCATGGGGCCTTCCGGCGCAGGAAAGAGCACACTCCTCAGTATTCTGGGACTCTACGACAGCGATTGGGAGGGGGAATACCACTTGGTGGATCAACCGGTGCATCGGCTCTCGACCAAACAGCGCGCGGCTTTGAATAAGCGCTACGTAGGCTTCGTGTTCCAACAGTTCCACTTGCTCGAGGATTTGACGGTAGCGGAGAATTTGGACATCCCGCTGTCTTACCGTGACATCCCGCGATCCGAGCGCCAGTCGATCGTGGCCGACACGCTGGATCGGTTCCAGATCGTGGGCAAGAAGGACCTTTTCCCCAACCAGTTGTCGGGGGGCCAGCAGCAACTCGTGGCGGTGGCCCGGGCCGTTATCGCCAAGCCCAAGTTGCTCCTGGCCGACGAGCCCACGGGCAATCTGCATTCCACCCAGGGCAAGGATATCATGGAACTTTTCCGCAAGCTTAACCAGGAAGGGACCACGATTGTCCAGGTGACGCATTCGGAAACGAATGCCGCGTATGGCAACCGGATCGTGCAACTTAAGGACGGTTGGCAGGTCAAGTAACGCATTTGTCGAGGCCGCCGATGGAGGCTGATGCCCGGCGGGGCTTGACGCGCGAGTGCAGAATTCAGGAAAAAATGCGAAACCCTTTACGGGGGTACCGTGTCAATCAGATGAGAGCGCTAGCGGTTCGTGCTCTAACGGCAAGCGGCTTGAAGACGAAATAGAAATGAATGCCCACGTGCTTTCGCTCGTCGGCAAGAGGGCTCCATCGTCCGGACCGATCAACCCGTGGGGAATGTATTTCTTCGCCCCGCCGAGGGCTGAGGAATCAGCGAGCGGGTTGGGTTTGTGGCGACCGCTGTTCCGAGCGACCGCGCTGCGATGCGGACGAAGGCAGCGGAGTTGTTCGACGAAGATTTGACGAAGCTTGTGAAATGGCTCAATCTGGACCACTAATGCAACTGACTCGTATTCTTAGCGGGATCGTTATCCTTGTGCCTGGAGTGGGCGGCGCCGTCGCCGCCGATCCCGAACTGCGCTCTGTTTCCATGGAGGACTGTGTCCAACAGGCTATCGAGCATAATCTGGACATCCGCATCCAGCGGATCAACCCGGAGCTGGCGCGTTACACCTTGGGCAGCTCCTACGGCTACTACGATCCTTCGCTGAGCTTCTCGTCCACGGAGAATTTTAGCGCCTCGGCGGGGGGCATCGACGCTCAGGGCCGGCAATATCCCCCCACCACGATTGACGGCCACTCAATCAACGCAGGCTTGGGAGGCAACCTGCCTTATGGCGGCAACCTCCAAATCAACCACTTCATTGGGGAGACAGAGCGGAATCATGCTTCCTCAATCTTTGATTCCCAGGGCTCGGTGGGCGTGAGCATGACGCAGCCGTTGTTGAGGAATTTTTGGTTCGATCAACCGCGGCTACTCATTAAAATCAACAAGAGCGTGGTCAAGCAGCGAGAGCTCGGTCTCAGGGGGCAGATCATGCAGACGGTGAGCGACGTGCACACGGCCTATTACAATCTGATAGCAGCGAGGGAGAACGTGAAAGTGCAGCAAACAGCACTGGATTTGGCCGAGCAACTGTACAAGGAAAACAAAAAACGGGTTGAAGTCGGCGTTCTTGCCCCCTTGGACGAGAAGCAGGCCCAATCACAAGTTGCCGCGAGCAAGGCTGCGCTGCTGGTCGCACAAGGCAGCGCGACCTCGGCGGAGAACACGCTTAAGAGCCTGATTACGGACAAGTATAGCGAGTTGCAGAACGTGAGCCTCCAGCCAAGCGAGCCGCTCAATGCGGTGGCCCAGACCTTTAGCAGGCAGGATAGCTGGCAAAAAGGGCTAACGATGCGCCCAGAACTGCTCACTCAAAAGCTCACGCTGGATCAGAACAAAATAACCGTGCGCTACAATTACAACCAACTTTTCCCGGAGCTGGATCTCAGGGGAAGCTATCAGCTCGCCGGGGTGGGCGAGGAGTTTCCCGACGCCCTAAACGGGATCGTTGTAGGAAACAGCCCAGGCTGGAGCTTCACAGCCTCGGTTACAGTGCCCTTGAGCAACCGTTCTGCCCGCTACAATTACAAAGGCGCTAAAGCCACGGTTCAGCAGTCGTTGCTGACGCTTAAGAAGATCGAGGAAGGCATCATGGTGCAGATCGATAACGACATCAACCAAGCGCAGACCAGCCTTGAACGCGTGGAGGCCACCCGACAGGCGCGTCTTTACGCTGAGGCAGCGCTCGACGCGGAGCAGAAGAAGCTCGACAGCGGCAAGAGCACGAGTTTCCTGGTGCTGCAAGCACAACGCGATCTCACGCAACGGAAATCTGACGAGATCGGAGCGTTGACCGACTACAACAACGCGCTGGTACAGCTTGCCCTGCATGAAGGTTCAACCCTCGATCTCTATCACATTAAGGTCGAGACGAAGTAGGTCGCGCGCGGTAACTCACACATCAGCTGATCGGCAGGCCCTGGGGGAACTCCGCGGCGGAGTTGAGAAGTGGTGCGAACGTAGTGGCCGTCAGAGGTCCTCCGACAGGGGAGGCTCCAAGTTCACGTCGCTCGCAGTGATTCGGCCAGCCAACACGCTCGAGTCTCTCTCCATCGGCTCGAACGGAGGGTGGGAAGCTCGCACTCGATAGTCGCCGGGAGGCAGGTCCACGATGCCATACCAACCATCCGCGGCTGTTTTGAGGGTTCGGTGCACAGGGCCACTCACCTCTACCGTCGCGCCGTCAATTCCTTCGGTTTGGTCCTCCGGCCGAACGTAACCCTCAATCGATCCAAGCTTTGGCGCCGTTTTCCACCCCATTGGCGGAGTGTCAGCCCGTGAGGCAAACAACGGCTGAGAGGTCCGCGATTTCAGTTGCGGCCTGGTGAGTTGCTGGATCCAGGCCGATCGAGAAAGGTGATCATGCGTGGGAGCAGCATAGGAATAGCACACCATGCCGTCTGCGGATGCACCCGACGACGCAGGGTCTCGGACCGACCGCAACTGTCGCATCCCATCGGAAAGGCTGTTGAGGTAAGAACCGATGCCTAGGGCCACCTGGCGGTGGTATTTATTCTCCTTGGCGAACCGCGACCAACGCCGCCACGCCTCGGCATAGTTTGGTTCGACGAAATAGGCCATTGGCACCGCAGTGTCCAGAATGCCCTCCTCAAGCCAGCCTCTCCAATCTTGGAGTTTATCAGCAAAAGCGGCCGAGTGCGGCCACTCCTCGAGGGTTGCGGGACCGGGAGAGAAGCAGATGGTGGCTGCCGACAACCGTGCGGCCGGTCTCGTCCTCAGCCCAGCAAAGTAGATCCGCCGCACCAACCCGGACACCTGGTCGCGCCTGAACTGGAGCCATTCCGCATCATCAGGGGCGGGTGTCTCATCCCGACCGGACCGGGCAAGGAACCTGCCTACAGAAACCGGGTTGTAGCCCCAGCCTCGGCCGCTGTAGCGGATGTAGTCCAGGTGAAGGCCATCGATTTGATAATACTGCAGCAGTTCTGTGGCTATCCGGAGAAGATGACGCTGGACTTCCGGGTGCCCAGGGTCGAGGCAATAGCCTTGCCCGTCCCAGGTTTCATGTCGCGACGAGCGCGTGAGCCAATCCGGGTGGAGGCGCATGACATGATTTGAGGCCGGGGGGGGATTGATGTGGTCACCCCAGGCTGGAAACATGACCATCCACGCGTGGATCTCGATGCGCGGGGAACCGCTATGGGCTTCCTCGATCAGCTCCGCGAGGGGATCGAAGCTCGGGGATATATCCGCCGCAAGAGGGAGCAGATTACTGTGATAGTAGGCGTCGCCGCGCCGGATGACCTGCACAAAAAGAGAGTTGAAATGGCCTGCGCGGGCCTCCGTCACCAGTTGGTGGACTTCCTGAGGCGACTTGATCCCGGGATGAAATGCATCCACCCACCAACCGCGCAGCTCTTGTGCCGGCGTCCTCTCTTCCTTACCAGGGGAAAGTGGAGCATTGTTCCCTGCTTGCAGGGCCACAGCCCTAAGGCACAGCACGAGCAGCAGGAGGGCGGGAGGCAGGTTCAGACTCGAGGCTGCCATCCCGCGCGATATTCCCGATGCCACAGAGCGGCAGCCTTTGAGTTGCCAACGATGCGCTGGCGTTGAGGATCAAGACTCAGAGCGCCCCCGGCGCGCCAGGCAATATTCCCGAGGTGGCAGAGAAGGGTGCTCTGGTGTCCCTCCGCGATATCGGCGTTTGGCTTTGCTCCCGAATGAACGCAGTCCAGGAAGTTTTGGAGGTGGGGACGATCATCTCCCGGACCGGTGGCGTGGGCGATCTCGTGGTCTTGGGCATCGAAGATGCGATAGCTGCTACCCTCGATCACCAAAGTGCCCTGATCGCCATAGAAGGCGGCACCAAACGAGGATCCTTCCAAGGGTCGCGGCAGACAACTGCGCCCCTCCCAGATGATAATTTTGTCACCGAAATCGTAGGTCACCTCCAGGGTATCAGGGGTTTCCTGGTCGTCCGCGTAGTGGTATCGCCCGCCGCCGGCGGTGACGTGTTGAGGGCAATTTACCCCGAGTCCCCAGCGGCAAAGGTCGAGGGCATGAATGCCGTTATTGCCCAACTCCCCGGTACCCCAGTGCCAAAACCAGTGCCAGTTGTAATGAATCAGGTTATCGCGAAAGGGCCGCTCGGCTGCAGGTCCCTGCCATAGGGTGTAATCAAGCCAGGCTGGCACCGGCGCGGGCTTGCCTTTGCCGATTGAGCCGCGTTTGTTCGTGTACCAGCCTCGCGACAGCCGCACCGTGCCGATTGCCCCGGTCCGCACGCGCTGGATTGCCTCAACGACCGCCGGCATGCTGCGGCGCTGCGTTCCAGCCTGCACGACGCGGCCGTGCTTGCGGGCTGCCGCAACCATCCACTCTCCTTCTTGTGGATTGTGGCACACGGGTTTCTCCACATACACGTGCTTGCCTGCGTTTACGGCGAGAATCGTGGCCGGGCCGTGCCAATGGTCAGGCGCTGCTACCGCCAAGGCGTCCACTTCCTTGTCGTCGAGAATCCGTCGGAAATCCTCAACGGTTTTGGGCTGAGTGGATTGTTTGGAGCTTATGGCGTGGATTCCTTTTGCGATGGCCCGTTCATCCACGTCGCACACATACGCGACCTCGGCGCCATCCAGGGCACTGAAGCCCGCGGCCAAGTCGCTGCCCCGGCCGTTGACGCCCATGATGCCGATTCGAATCCTGGCGTTCGGTGCGGCGCCCGCGCGCAGGAAGGCCGGCACGGCAATCGTGGACAATGCGAATCCAGCCTGGGCGCTCTGCGCGAGAAAGCGCCGGCGCGGGAGGGGTTGATTCATACGGGCAGCTTGCCCAGCGGCGGTCCGGGCGTCAAATGCAGCCTTTTAGGTGCGTAAGCATAGCAGGAATCGACTCGGTTTCAAACGCGAGCCGGATCGATGCCGGTTGGAGCACAGGCGGTGGTCCTATTGGGTTCGGACTTGATAGAACCGTTGCTTCGCTCCTCCGCTTGCGGTGGAGAATTGAAACGAGGAGGAGGGATTAAGCGCTTGCAGAGCTGCGTTCGAGTCCAGGGACCAAGGGCCGTTTGGCTGGTTGGCGGTATAGAGTTTGAAGGTTGGGATTGTAACGCCGTCCAGGGAGAATTTGATCTGGACGCCGCCGGGCCCGTTCGTCAATCCGGTGATCTGGACGAAAGGCGCCGTGGCTGACATGACGGTCAGCACCGCGGGTGGCCCATAGGCGAGCGCCCTCCCGGGAAGCAATCCACGCACTCGCAAGCCATAGCTCCCGGTGTCGGACGGCACAAACTGAAAATTGCTAATCGGAGGGAGGCTGGTGGTGGTGACATTTAAGACGCGTTGCGCGGAGGTTAGCGAGATATCATCGAGATAAAATCCGACCCCCAAATCTGTTTGTGGGAAGAAACTGCCCGACCCGAAGACATAGGCAAATCGGATATGGATCGTCTGGCCCGCAAACGTGGCGAGGGAGACGGATTGTTGACGGAAGTTCGCGTCGCCGGCTGAGCCAGTGCCGGCTTGACTCCAGACGGTGGTCCAGGTTACGCCATCGTCAGCCGAGATCTGGACCTGGGCGCTCTCGTCCGGGGTTGCCCAACCCAAGCGCTTGTAGAAAACCAATTGAGAGGACGCGGCTGGGACGATGGCTGGATTGAGGGTTATGAATTGCGAGCTTGGAGGTGCCGGATGAGCGAGGTGAAACGAGGCAGCACCCGAGTTGCTGATGTCTCTTGCGATGACGCTGTAGTTGGTCGAGGCTTGCACCGTCACGTTGGATAGCCCGTTTTCCGCTCCTTCCACCACGGTGTAATTCTGTCGGAGGCTCGCTTCCATCTGGTATCCAATGGCGGCTCCGACGGTGCTGAAATCAAACTGGATCGGATGTCCTACGCGCACGATTCCGGGGCCGCTTAAGGCAGGCGGCGCGTAGGGCGCGACGTAATCCAGCTTCACGTTCTTGTCGTCGTTGACGACCGCCGTCAACTGCTGCAAGAGGCCACTTGCGGAAAAGGTGACTTGGTAGGCGCCGCTGCCTGGGACAGGAACGGCGTAGCCGCCGGAATTGGCCGTCACCGCGGGGAGACTTAAACCATTTACGGCGACGGTGATTCCGCCGATGCCCTCTCCCGCGTCGTAGACACCGTTGTGGTTGAAATCGTAGTAGGCAACGCCCGTGATGAAGTGTGGGTCAGTGGCTGCAGTCGCGAAATCCTCAGTGACCACTTGTGGTCCGACAGGCGGGACTCCGGGATCGTTGGTGAGGCTGTTGGAGCCGTCGATGACCCCGATGCCGATCTCCCGCATCGCGGCGTTGTGGATGTTGTTGCGATGACCCGGTGGGCTCTGCATCCCGCCGGTATTGGTACTGCCACCCCAGTCCACCTCAAAGGCCGCGGTCCCGAAGAAAACCGAGTCCGAATAGGAATACACATTTTCCGACGCAAGTCTAAAATCATATCCCTGGTCGTTGATGCGGGTTCCAATAGTGCTTCCGTCGCTTCCGCTGTGGCCTTGAAAAACGTTGGAGAGCATGTCGGCGCTGTGGAGCCGAGCGGCGGCGAGCAACTTACTGTTCATCGCCAGCGGGGGAGCTGGGGCGATGGAGACGTACTGCGAGAGCATTAGGTTCAAGTCTACCTGGAAGGCCGCATAGGCGGGGAGGACTTGGGGGTCGGTTGTAGTGGCGAGCAGGTGGGCCTCGGTCTGGGGATGAGCTCGACTGAAATTGAGGGCCTCGAGGTAGAGTTGTTCCTCGTCGGTGGGGTCGCCGATCGAATACACGGCCGCTGCCGACTGCGGTAGGGCCAACCCCGCAGCAAGGGGTCGTCGCTGGATGACCGGCGGGCTGATTGGCGGGGCCATAAGCGTTGGGCTCGGCCCCTTTGCTGGCTGCAGGTCCGAAGCGTTCGCGAGACCAAGCGAGAAAAGGACTGCTCCGATTATTTCGACATGTAACATGATTATGGGCCGTGCTTTGAAGGGCCTAAAGAAGCTGTTCTTCACGAGTTGCTCCTTGTTATTGAGCTGGTCTGTAAGCCATTTTAGTCAACCCTACGCTAGGGCAGGATTTGAACCCGATAGAAATCAAGGCTTCCCTTAGCGGAGGGATCGGGTGCTTGTGCCGTGAAGTCCGAGGCTGTTGTGACCGAGCCAATAGAGGCCCAAGGCGTGGAGGGACCGAAAGCGGGCCGGCGTTGAAGCTGATAGCGTCCGCCGGGAACGCTTTGCCAGAAAACGGTTGCGCCCTGCGCATCGAGGGTGACCTGTTTCAACGCCACGATAGGCACTGAGGAAGGGTTGGTGGGGTCCGTTCCGGCGTAGTATTCGTAGCTATTACTGAAGCCGTCGCCGTCGGGATCGGCGCCAGGCCCGGCTTGGGGAGCGGTGTAGACGGGGAAGTATTTTCGCTGGAAGCGGTCGTCCAGACCGTCGAAGTTGAAGTCGAGGGTCGGCGAAAGGATATCGAGAAAACCGTTGGCGTAGGCGACGTCGGAGCCGTGGCGGAGGATGAGGCTTCGCATTCCTGGTGTCGCGTTGGTCGTCACGGAGACGCTCACCGAGATTAGATTAATGCCGCCGAAGACGCTGGTAGACGGGATAGGCGTGATGGTCAAACCGTCGCCGGTGATCGAGAGGGTGCTGCCGCTAGTGGGGAGGTTGGCACCATAGACGCCAATGATCTGGTTCTGTTGGCCGGGCAATAAGCCCATCGCGCTGCTGCCTCGAGTCTGAGACGAGGGATTGGTGGTTGGGTTTCGCAAACTGGTGATCCGGAAAGCAGGGCCGCCGGACGTGACCGCGATGTTCTGTGGCTGGTCGCTACCGGCGGGCACTTGCAGGGTGACCGCTTCTGTGGGCAGGAAAGTTGTCATCGCCGACGCATAATCCGGATAGAGAATGTCCTGCCCGCGACACAGAAAGGATGGGGCCGAGGTGGGATCCAACGGCGCGGCGCGAACGGAATAGGTCCCGGGAGGCAGTGCGGTCATATCGTAGCTGCCATCGCTTTTCGTAACCGTGCCTTGGATTAAGCCACCCGAGGTGTTCTCGGCGAAAACCGCCGCCCCAAGCACAGCGGCGTTATCGGCGGTGACTTGGCCATGGATGTGGCCAAGCGACGCGAGAACGCCCGGCTGTGGATAAAGGGCACGGCCGGCTGCAATTTCATCGATCGAGAGACCGGCCTGTGTCCCCAGGCCAGAGGAACCTCTGAAGAACATGGTTGCCGCGCCCATTGGCGCGTGCTCAAGCCCGATGAAATGGCCAATCTCATGCGTGAGGACGGCCTCGATGAAGTAGGCCCGCGTATCGGTGGACACGGTGTTGATGTCGGTGAACCAATGGTAGCCTTTAACTGGATCGCCGTTGAGCACGATGTCGGCCCCAATAGACACGTCGGCGGCAGCCGCAAAGAAGGTGACGCCCAGCGCGCCGCCGATGTCGGCTCTGCCTCCTGCGACGAGCGTGCCATGTTTCGCCCAGAAAACGACGTTCGTGTTGTCTTGGGGATCGACATCGACGCCTGAGGCAAGGAGCCCACCCTCTTCGAATTTGACGATCAAGCCCGGGACGGACTGCCATTGTCCGAAGCTAGCGCGAACCGCGTTGAGTTCCGCCGCGGTGTTCGTCGTAGAGTAGGCATCCGAGGCGATGAAGAATCGAACCGCCTTGGTCGCCGGATTCACGACGTTAGTGCTCACCGGAATGGAGGGGTTGGTGCCGACATGTACCTCGGGGTGAACGAGATCCCAATGGCGAGGGCCAGTCGGGTCGGCAGTGTCCAGCACGTAGCCGAGGGTCGGGGCTGTATCGATTAGGAGGATCAGGACAGCGATCCATCCGCGCCTCATCGTTTCCTCCCCTGCACAGCGCGCTTGAGATCTTCGAGGACCAGGCGGTTCGGTGGTGCCGAGGCGTTCTCGGGCGTGGTCTTGGCGGTAGTCGCCGGTTCGTGGCCAAGGAAGATGTTTCGAACGAGTTTCTCTCCCGTCCGCGCGTCGACGCGGACTTCGAACTTCCCTTGTGAGAGGCCGATGGTCACTCCTTCCGCACGCTGGTTGAGCCGGAGGAAAGCGACCACTTCCTCTCCTGGGAGGTAGTCAGCCTGGCCGGAGACAACGACGCGTTTGTCACCCAGCGTGCCGCCAGCCAAGGAAATAGTAAACGGTTGGCCAGACACGCTGCCTTTCCAGACGTCTAGTACCTCCAGTTGCACCGAGGTGTAGATGCGTCCGGCGCTGTCCAGCAAGCAGGTCTTGCTCTGGACTTTGCCGTGCACGATCACGTCGGCCCGATCGGTCAGTTCGTTTACCGACAAGGGAACCATACTGACGCCCAGGAGCGTTGCGCAATGGAGGATCAAGAGCGCGGAGGCAGCAGCAGGAGCTAAAACCCGGATATGCATCGGTCTCAATATGAGGCGGACTCTAGCTCAATGCGGGGGGCTTTTCGAGCCAAATCCTATCATGATCACCCAAAGCAAAACGTGGCGGCGGCCGGGGCGCCGGGGGCGGAGTCCTCAGGGCGCTCAGCCTCATGGGCAGCTCATCTGATCTGGTCGGCAAACGACAGTAGTTCTTAAGCCCTGGCCCGGTCAGCGCTGGTGACGGGGAGGCTGATGGGCGGCGGGGAGGGGGCCGATGGGGCGGTAACTGCCTCTGCGCCTTGCTCATATTTCAGCAGGCCAACTTCTTCAGCCACATCCTCGAGGAACACCGCGATGAGCCGCTGGAGGTCACGTTGTTGTTTGCGGAGCCACCAAACCAGGAACGGGAGTGGAGCGAGGAGGAACCACAGCCACGGATTGGCCTGCGGAACCAAGCCAATGACCAACAGGGCCAGTCCCAGCAGGACCCAGAAGACGAGACGCGCCGGCAAGGTCCAAAGTGGACGCAAGCGGCAACGAATGAGCTGTTGGCCATCTTGGGTGTATTCCCCAACGGTGGTGAGTTGCAGACGACTCCAACGGCTGCCGAAGATTTCCACATCGAAGTTGCTCCAGCCGGTATCGTGGCGGTTGGGCCAGCCGTCCTGGTCGAGGCGGTCGAGGACCCTGGCTAGGAAAACGCGCCGCTGGAAGCCCGGGGCAGCCCAGAAGCGCACTTGAGCCTGGACGTGGCGGTGTTGTTTACGGCTAATCGAGACTAGGTTTTCATGGGCCGAGAGAGAGCGCTGCCGCAAGAGCAGGCGGCCTTGGTATCGAGCCCAGCCGCGTACGATTGGCTGGAGAGCGAACAGGAGTGCGACCAGGGGCCGCGACCAAAATCGTTGTTTGCGTTTGGGCAATTGGGCTTGAGTGGCGGCGGCAAGACACATGCCCAGGGAAATGACCAAACTGGTAAGAGCGACCGGCAAGAGCCAGCGGACCATGACGCCGAGCACGAGGAGCGGCAGGGTGACCAGCGTGTGATATTCAAGGCTGGTGACCAGCATGAGGGTGAGGGAGGGAGGGGCAGTGTAGAGCGACTGGAACAGGCCACTGCCGAAGAGGCCGTGATAGATCATCGGTGCGCGAGTCACCAGACCCATGTGAGCGGAGGCGTAAATACGCCCATGCCACATGCTGCCCCCTAGTGGGTTGAAATATTCCGGGTGCTTACGCTCCAGCATGGCTTCGGCCTCGCCATAGCCGTGCTGCTGCTTGAGGTAGTCGCGGACAGTGGAGCGTCGGTAGTGCCATACAAAGCCAGCCGGACTAAATCCTAGCTGGTAACCCCGCTGCTGCAGCCGCCAGCAGACGTCCACGTCGTCTCCGGCTTTGCGGAGCACCGGGTCGAAGCAACCGATTTCCTCCAAGGCCCACTTCCAGAACGCCATGTTACATCCGGGAATGTGCTCGGCCACCCGGTCCGTCAACATGACATGGGCCGGTCCTCCCGGCGATACCATGACCGAGGCCGCGACCCAGGAGTCTTCCGGGGGCAAGAGATTATGCCCACCAATGCCCGCGAAGCGGCTGGCCACCAAGTCTCCCACCAGATAGTAGAGCCAATCCTCATCGGGACGGCAGTCGGCGTCCGTGAAGGCCACGATCTCTCCGAGCGATGCTGCGATGCCGGTGTTCCGGGCGACGGAGAGCCCCAGGTTGTCGTGACGGAGGTAGCGAACAGTTGGGAATTGGGCGGCGATTTCAGGAGTGGAATCGGTCGAACCGTCATCCACAAGAATCACTTCGTAGTCGGGATATTTCAGGCTGGTAGCGGCCTCCAAGCATGCCTTGAGTGTGCGCGCTCCGTTGTAGCAGGCCACCACGACCGAAACCTTGGGCTGCTGAGCGAGAGGGAAGTACGGAGCAGCCGCAAAATGGCGCTGCACGGCGGCAAAGGCGGGCTTGGGCTGGCGCTCGCGGGTTGTAAGCCCGAAATGCCAATCTTCGATCAACCGACCGTCTTTGAACCACTCGTCGGTAAAGCTGTAAACGATGGCACCGGCCAACCCGCTGCGGAAGGCAGTCTCAATCTTCCAACCCAGCAATTCAGCCTGGCAATTCTCCCCTTCGCGCCCGGAATCCATGCCAAATTCTCCCAAGAGCAACGGCTTGGTATCGGCGAGCATTTGGAGACGTGCCAGGTAATTGCGGAAGATCTTGGGGTTATGGAGATAGATGTTGAAGCAAACAAAGTCGATCTCGCGCGGGTGCAGGAACTCGGTGGGCGGATAATTACCGAAGGTGCACAGCGAATCCGGATCGACTGACTTAACTTCAGCAACTAGGCAGTCGATGAAGTCTTCGACCTCCGTGGCGCCACTCCAACGAACAATGTCAGCCGGGATTTCGTTGACCACGCAGAAGGCGAAGACAGCCGGGTGTCGGTAGCATGCTTGTGCCGCCTGGCGCACAGCATTTCGGGCGGCAGTTTTGGAGTCCTCGTCGTCCAGAAAACAAGTGTGCTTGTTCCAGGGGATGTCGATCAGAAGCTTGAGATCGTGCTCTGCAGCCAGCTCGAGAAACCATCGCGGAGGGACGAAGTAAACCCGGAGCAGGTTGGCGCCCAATTCGCGGATCTGTGCGAAATCCCGGCGGGTCTGGTCGCGGTCGCGGAAGAACTCGCCCTGGGAATTAGGAGGGAACGGCCCGTAGGTTACCCCTTTGGGATGGATCTTCTTGCTGCCCAAGCGGAAGAACTTGCCGTCCACGCTCGCGCGGCCAAAGGATGACGCAGCGACTGCCATTCCGGTTTTAGACGACGTGCCGCGGGGGTTTAGTCACCCAGATTCCGTTTTCGCTCAAGGGGTTGTTCAAGTAGCAAGGGTCGCAACGGCCAAGGATCGGTCAATCGCCGCCTCGGCATGCTGGAGACAGGTACCACAAGCTATCTCCGGGGTCAACCGCTCCGCAGTCGATTCGTGGCTCCGGCTGCTTTGTTCCAGGGGATGCCTCTCGCGATTGTCCTGTTTTGAGGCTGGACGAATTGAACTCACGCGCCAGAATTGACTGATGCAAGCGCTTCCGCGCACTCGCTCGTGTTTTGTTTGCGGGACCTCCAACCCAGGAGGCCTTGCGTTGGAGTTTGTAACCGATGGGACCATCGTCACCGCAAAGTTCCGTGCGCGTCCCGAGCATGTTGGTTTCAAAGGAGTGCTCCATGGCGGAATCGTCGCCACAGTGCTCGATGAAGTGATGGTTTGGGTGTGCGGAGTCAGGACGGGCCGATTCGCGTATTGCGCTGAGCTGAATGTGCGGTTTGCCCTCCCGGTACGGCCGGATGAGGAGCTTAAGCTCATCGGCGAGATGGTCATCAACCGCCGCGACCGCATCTTCGAAGCCCAAGCCAGCCTGATCGATGGCAAAGGGACGTTGCGCGCGTCGGCCACGGGAGTTTACCTGCCAATCAAGCCCGCGGCGGTCGAGGGCATGCTTGACGATTTTGTTGGGGACATCCGCGCGATCCTGAGACCGACCGCTTCTCCCGGCGGGGGTGCGCCGGTCTGATGGGACGAATCCAGGCGCGGGGCGCGGATGGATCGGAGGAGGGCTTAGCGAATCGCGTTGCCCGTTTCCGGGTCGAAAAAGACCGCTCGCTCAAGATGGAACTGTAGCAGGAAGCGGTCCCCGGGTGTGGGCCGGAATGTGGGAGGAACTCGGACGACGCATCGGCCGCCGGAGATCGCGAGATGGAGAAAGGACTCTGCACCCATCGGTTCCAATAGTTCGACTGTACCGTTTGGGAGCGTTCCTTGCTCCGGTGGATTTGGACGAGAGGAGTGGGTTGTCTCGGGGACTGGAACAGGCTGGATGTCCTCTGGACGCATACCTAACGTGACAGATCGCCCTAGATAGCCAGTAAGGGCGTTTGAGAATTCCGATGGAATTTCCATGGCCCAGACTGCACCGGATTTATGGCTACCGTCAGGCACCCCGTCCTGCGCCTCGAACCAGAGCGCGCCCCTGACTGTCTCGATTATGCCGTGAAAGAAGTTCATGGGAGGCCAGCCAAGGAATGCGGCGACGAATAGGTTAGCCGGGTGGTGGTAGAGTTCCAACGGTTCGGCCACCTGCTGCAGCATGCCATCATTGATCACTGCTATCCTGTCGCCCAAGGTCATCGCCTCGACCTGATCGTGCGTCACGTAGATCATGGTGGCGGCTAGTTGACGGTGAAGGCGCCGGAGTTCGAGCCGCATTTGGGCTCGGAGTTTGGCATCGAGGTTCGACAGTGGCTCGTCGAACAAAAAAGCCTTGGGTTGACGAACGATCGCCCGCCCGACCGCTACGCGCTGTCGCTGGCCGCCGCTCAACGCAGGCGGCAGACGGTTTAGCACTGAGCCTAGCTCAAGGGTCTCGGCGGCTTGGCGCACGCGGAGATCGATCTCCCCCTTTGAGAACTTACGCAGCTTCAAACTGAAGGCCATGTTCTCGTAGACCGTCATGTGCGGGTAAAGGGCGTAGTTTTGGAACACCATCGCGACGTCGCGGTCCTTGGGCTCGACGCGGCTCACCTCTTGATGGCCGATGCGAATGATTCCGGAGGTGAGCTCTTCCAGTCCGGCGATCAGGCGCAGAATGGTGGTCTTGCCGCAGCCCGACGGGCCCACCAAGACCATGAATTCCTGGTCTTGGATTTCGATGGAGAAATCCCTGACCGCCTGGATCTGCACCCGTTTGGGACCGAGGAAGGTTTTGCTGATGTTCTCGAGAACCACGCGCGCCATGAGAAAGCTCAGTTTTGGAATTCCTCGAGTTGGTGTCGAGGGTGAAATCATTGCCTGAAGAGGCTCGCCCCCTCGCTGGCGCGGTGATAGGATGGGCACCCATGAAGCACGCAACGATCCTGATCACGGCGCTTTGCGCCCTGACCTCTCATCTGGCGAATGGCGCCGACCTGCGCATCGGCATGATTGGTTTGGACACCTCGCATGTGACCGCTTTTACCAAGGTGCTCAACGACGAGAACGACCCAAATCACATCGCTGGCGGCAAGGTAGTGGTTGCGTTCAAGGGCGGCAGTCCCGATGTGGAGTCGAGCGCTTCGCGGGTCGAGGGTTTCACCAAAGAACTCCGTGAAAAGTTCGGAGTGAAGATCGTGGACTCGATCGAAGCCCTATGCCAGGAGGTGGACGTGGTGATGATCGAGAGCGTGGATGGACGTCCTCACCTCAACCAGGCGATCCCAGTCTTCAAAGCAGGCAAGCCGGTTTTCATCGACAAGCCGGTGGCGGGCAGCTTGAAGGATGCGATTGAAATCTTTCGACTGGCTCGCAGGTCCAAGGTCCCTTGTTTTAGCTCGTCCTCGTTACGGTATTATCCCGGTTTGATCGGACTCATGAAGACCGACGTCGGGGATATCCGGGGGGCGATCTCGACCGGCCCGTCTCCGATCGAGCCGCATCATCCGGACCTTTTCTGGTACGGCATCCACGCCACGGAGGCGCTTTTCACCGCCCTCGGCAGCGGTTGCGAAAGGGTCGTCCGGACCGCCACCCCTGACACGGATGTGGTCACGGGCGTATGGCGTGGGGGCAAGGTCGGCACGCTTATCGGTATCCGTAAAGGGGCTGACCCGTATCGGGTGACGCTTTTCGGCAGCAAGGCGGTGGTGGATCAAAAGCCGGGAGGGGACTACGCCCCCATGCTGCGCGAGGTGATGCGTTTCTTCCAGACCGGCATGGCGCCCGTCTCTGCGGAGGAAACCATAGAGATCTTTGCGTTTATGGAGGCGGCCGACGAAAGCAAGCGGCTAGGCGGCCAGCCGGTGAGCATCGCGGAAGTGATCAAAAAGAACGGCGGTCCGCTCTAGAATCTCATTCCACCGCGCGCACGGTGTAGCCGCCGGACTTCTCATCGGCCTCCAGCTTGAGCAAGCCGCGCTGCTGCGCCTCCAACAGGAGAGCGTTGAACGAGCGGAAACCGTAGAACCGCTCGTTGAATCCTGGTTTGCGGCGTTGGATCGCTTGTTTGATCATTGAACCCCAGATGCGTTCGTCTTGACCGCGCTCTTGGGTGATAGCCTCGTAGGTCTGAATTATCAGGTCCAGCGCTTCAGCCAGATTCGGGCCTTTGGCTCCAGCATCCGTCGTCTTCGCGGCCGCTGCCTGAACCACGGTTCGATGCCGCGACTTCGACGGTTCAGCGCGGACTAGATCATCGTAGTAGAGGAATTGGTCGCAGTTGTTGAGAAAAAGGTCGGAGGTGGAACTCTTTACGCCGACGCCGACCACGGTCTTGGCGTTCTCGCGAAGCTTGCTCACCAAGGGGGAGAAATCGGAGTCGCCGCTGATGATCACGAAGGTGTCCACATGGCCCTTGGTATAGCAAAGATCCAATGCATCCACGACCATGCGGATATCGGCCGAGTTCTTCCCGGACTGGCGAATGTGCGGGATCTCGATCAGCTCGAACGCGGCTTCGTGCAGGTCGCGTTTAAACTCCTTATAGCGGTCGAAATCGCAGTAGGCCTTCTTGACTACGATATGTCCTTTGAGCAAGAGACGTTCGAGGACTTTATTAACGTCAAACCGTGGGTAGTGGGCGTCACGCGCCCCCAGTGCGATGTTCTCCAGGTCGAGAAAGACCGCCATTGTGCTGTCGGCATCTTGGGCACTCATAATCTAGGGACTGTGAGGCTACCATGGAGTCTCGCCCGCCCAAAGGAAAATGGCGATCGGCCGCTCTAATCGAGCGTCGCTCCAGCCCTGGGAGCCGCCGGAGATCGATGGCTTGGAGCCGAGGCCTTTCGAGTGTTCGTTCGGCTCTCCTGGCTTCAGCAGGTGTTTGACTAACTGACGACTGCGACTTCGTGATCCAAAACTCGATCGATTTCGAAATGGCTCCAGCCTTGGCGCACGGTGCTGGGTTTGCGCAAACCGCTTACCAAGAGTTCCAGGCGTTTGCCGAGGACGTGTTTGGGCAGCCGCAGCCTCACGTGGAAAGGCCCCACCGGGATCAACTCATCCACCGGCTGACGCCATGTGGCCACGTTGGTGAGGTTGACAAGGTGCAAAATGAGCCGCCCTGGCCGTTGGTAAAGGTGGCAATCGATCAAGCCCTGGCCTTGGACAGTCAATGGTACCTGATCCTTGGCCGCCCACCGAATGAGGTTGGCGAGCAGGTTGCCGTGATCGGGGAGGTGGTCTCGGGCAAATCGGCGGTCCAGGTCGGCCGGAAGGAACGCAATCCGGCTGCCGCCTGAGGTGGTGTTTAGGATCAAACCGGGAATACCGGTCCGTGGCTCACGCATCCACGAGGTCTCGGGTGGATAAATGGGAAAAGACGGGATGAAGGTCATGAGCGCCTGAGAATTTGGCTCTAGCTCCAGCGGTTCGAGCGTGCCCCCGAAGGCCAGGATGTCGGTCTCGTCGAACCCTCTGAGCACGGGGTGACGTTGGCCCCTGGCGGGTGGTTCGTCGGCGATGTGTGGTCCATCAACTCCGGCGCGTAACTCCGGATCCAGACGCAGGTAAGAGTGCGAAGTCTCGCTGGCCGACTGCCTGCGCGCACTTTCGGAAGGTGGCTTGCGACCCTGGCCGAGGTGGGCGCCGAAGAGGTCAGCCAAGCCGTAATTCGGCCTAGGATCGCCCCACTCGTCGAACAAGCTGGTCTGGCCGCTAGAGAGTAAGTTGCCTCCACGTTGGACGAAACGCCGGACGGCATCAATCTGGGAGTCGGGCATAGCTGCCAAGTTGGGGAGAATCAGGAGCGAGAATTGTCCTGCCATCTCTGCGATTTGGTCGGCATGCACCGGCAGGTAAGGAATCCGGGAGCGGATCAAGGCTTGGGCCATGCCTCGCTGGGGTAACTCAACCAGCACTTCTGCATCGTCGCGTCCGTAAAAGTCCAAATTGGTCTGGGACCACACTAAGCCTACGGTAGCGACCGGCTGGCGATCGATCAGCATTTGCTGGTGCTCACGATGCCAGCGGCAGAGCGGTTCGGCTGTGCGGTACATCCTCCGGTCCTCGTGGTAAGCTCCGACGTGGTGCCACCAGGGCTGAATTCCCCCGGCAAATCCCTCCACCATCCAGAGACGGGCCTCGGGGGCGGGTTTGGCGGCGAACCGGAATGTGGGTTTGCCCGCCTGGTACATCGCCATGCTCTCAGGCACGAGCTTGTCCCAACCTAACATCCCGTGAATGAGCTTGCCGGCTTCGGCATTGTCCTGAAAGCCCGTTGCGTCGTTGCGAGCCTGGTGGTCGAGCATGATGATTGGGGCACGGCGGCAGATTTCGCGCAAATCGCGAAAACTCTGGGATTGTCCGCTGACGGAGCCACTGTTCATGCCTGCCCAGATGCATTCGGGTCCGCCGGCTTGCTGGGTGACTCGGTTATTGAACTCCCAGATTTCGATCCGGCGCTGGTAATTCCATTTGATCCATTGCCGGTACACGGAGTCATTCCAGTTCTTGCCGGTGGGCAAGGCGAGGCCTGTGCGCTCGCGGAATACTCGAACGCAGTGCTGGCAATGGCAGACGCTGCCACGCCCTAATCCACTCCAACTGTTGTCGGTAAAGCCTTCGGGATGATAGCGCTCGATGATCTCACGCAAGATTGATGGAAGATGAACCTCGTAATAGGGGCTGTTGACGCAAGTCGTGAACTGATCGCCCGCCCGATAAGGTTGGTCCGAGGCATCCCGCGCGAACCAGTCCGGATGCGCCTGGAAACAGTCCTCGTGAGCCCGGCTTGAGTCCATACGCGCGAACACCGCTAGCCCATCCTGGTGGGCCGCTCGGCATAGTTCACCAAAGAGATCGCGATCGCCCAGGAACCGTGCGGACCTGTGGAAGGGGACCCGGCTGGGGTAATAGGCGACGATGCCGCCTGCGTTAATGATCACTCCTTGCACCTGGGTGCGTCGCCATTGTTTGCGCCACCAGGCAATATCGTAGCGGGTCGGATCGCGTTCCGTGATGTTCGTTTGCCCCCAACGGAGCACACGGCGGAACCACGGGAGTGCAGACGGTTGGACGCTGGCCTGATTGAGATCCGTGCCAGGCAAGACCGCCGGTGCCGCCACGGCAACGGCCGTGCCCGCGACGGCCGCGCCGTGCAAAAACTCACGGCGCGACATTTCTGCTCGCGAGGATGGGGTGTGCATGCGGCTCATATACGTGACAGAGCGCGCGTCAGATCAAGCGCGAAATGAGTGAACCATTGTTGGACCCGGTAACGAGTGCTACCGCAGTGGGAGGCTTCTCGCTCTCGGTGCGTGTCGGCGTCTCCTGCCTGGTTCGCGCGAAGGCCCGCTCCTGGGCGGCTGGCCTTGAGACTGGCGGCCACACGGATTACTCTTTCCCCGTGAAGCTCAACCCATCCGCCGTTGTTTACCCAAACGCAGTCACTTTGGGGCCGTTTGCCGCGACCCTCCGCGTGGACTTGCCCCGAGTTTCCCTGCGGAGGGGGGCTCTCCACGTGTGTCGAGCCATGGCTCTGGCTGGGGTTTCGTACGCTTGTATCGCCGCGGAACCGCTTGTTCACGGAGTTGGCCCTGCCTCAGTGCCGCCCGCGCCGGCCTACCCGCTGAAGGTCAGCGCCAACGGACGATATTTGGTGGATCAGGAGGGCGTTCCTTTCCTGATGCAAGGGGACTCGCCGCAGGCGATGTTCGTGAACCTCTCAGAAGCCGAGGCTGACTCATTTTTGCAGGACAGGGCTTCGCTGGGGTTCAACACGGTTTGGGTCAACCTGCTCTGTGTGGTTTACACTGGCGGACGGGCGGACGGCAGCACGTTCGACCGGATCCTGCCGTTTACCAACAGCATTGGTTCTCACTACGACTTGACGGCCCCCAACACCGCTTATTTCGAGCGCGCAGACCACATGATATCCGCGGCGGCGTCGCTGGGGATCCAGGTCCTGCTCGATCCGATCGAGACCGGTGGCTGGCTAGACACCATGGCTGCTAACGGCACCAATCGTTGCCGCACTTACGGCCGGTTCCTGGGCACCCGCTACGCGGCTTTCGATAACCTGATTTGGATGAGCGGTAACGATTTTCAGGGCTGGCGAGACGCCGGCAACGATGTGCTGGTTCGGGCGGTGGCCTCAGGAATTCTAGAGACGGATCCCCGACACCTGCAGACCTCGGAATTGGATTACCTGATCAGCAGTTCCCTCGATGATTCCTCATGGAATTCGATCCTAAGTCTCAATGCCACCTACACTTATTTCCCGACTTATGCGCAATTGCTCAAGGATTACAATCGTCCCAATTTCCTCCCCAATTTCATGGTGGAGGCCAATTATGAATTCGAGCACGACTACACTGGGCCGGCGACTCTAAGGCGGCAGGAATACTGGGCTATGCTGAGCGGCGCGACGGGCCAATTGTATGGCAACGGCTACACTTGGCCATTTACAGACGGCTGGCAAAGCCACCTCGACACGAGCGGTGCAGCGCAATTCGCGTTGGTCCAAAGCCTCTTCGCGCCGCGTGCGTGGTATGAACTGGTACCTGATCAAGACCATGCCCTGGTCACAGCTGGGTACGGTACATTTGCCGCATCCGGCAGTGTGAATACCAGCGACTATGTCGCCGCGGCTCGCACCTCTGACGGCACACTGGCAATGGCCTACCTGCCGTCAGTTCGGAACATAACCGTGGACATGTCCAGGCTGAGCGCCGCGGTCACCGCCCGCTGGTACGACCCGAGCAGCGGGGATTACACCATGGTGGGCGGAGGTCCGATCACTAACACCGGTGCATTAGTCTTTGTCCCGCCGGGGAGCAATGCCGACGGCGACGGCGATTGGGTCCTACTGCTTGAGACCGCCCCTTTAGGCACCAATGCGCCGTCGGTCCAAGTTACGGCGCCTACCGCGGGCCAAACTCTGTCGGGCACAGTCGCGCTTGCGGCCGACGCTTCCAGCGACACGAAGGTGGCTGGGGTCCAGTTTCTCGTTGATGGCACCAAGGTTGGGGTTGAGGACATCCTACCGCCGTATTCGACCGCGTGGGATACGACGACAGTCCTCAACGGCCCCCACACCATAACTGCCAGAGCCCGGGACGTGGCCGCCAACGCCGCTTTGTCTCCCGGCGTCGATGTTGTGGTAAGCAACGCAGTGCCGGCACCCCCCACGGAGGGACTTGGGGCGGCGTACGCGTTCGATGAGTTGGAGGGGTCCACCTCTGCCGATACTTCTGGCAATGGCAACACCATGACCCTTCATGGCGCGCATTTCGTCCCTGGCAAGACGGGGAACGCCCTCAGTTTCAACGGCTCCAGCGACTACGCTGAGGCGGGGAACAGCCCTTCACTGGACGTGGGTCCTGCCGGCTTGACGGTGGCCTTTTGGGTGAAGATCAACCGTGTGCCAGGGGGCACGGACTACGTGATTGTTGGCCAGCCGTGGTTCGCGAACACGATGACCTCTCCCTTTTACCAATACGGAGTGGAGTACTCAAACTCAGGATCGCAGACACTAGATTTCTATTTTGGTGACCCCATGGCTGGGCTGCATGGCCCGTTCCGGATGACCCCGACGACCGGGGCTTGGACGCACGTCGCGTATACCTACGACGGGGGGACAGTAAAGGGCTACCTTGATGGTGCGGCTGAGTTGTCCTTTGCTGATGGAGCGGGGATTCAAACACGCGGAAACAGCCTCCGGTTAGGAGTGGATGGCGCCTATCAACAGTTCTTCAACGGCTCGATCGACGATCTGCGTATTTACGGCCGAGCGCTTCAGGCCGCCGAGGTCCGCAGCGTGATGCAGACTGCGGTGAGCCTTCAGCCACCGGCCCAGCCGAAGCTCAACGGCGTTCAGCTCTCTGGCGTGAATCTGGTCATTTCCATTTCGACAGTTCCCGGGGTGCAATACGAACTGCAGAGGAGCGGTACCCTGGGGCCGTCATCCTGGTCGGCCATCAAGGTGGGAATTCCGGGCAGTGGGAGTGATGTCCTGGTAACGCTCACCAACGAGGTGGCGGGCCGCGAAGCTTTTTATCGGGTAAAGGCCACGCGGTGAACCGGTGGTCCCTGTTTCGATCTGTTTCGGTTCTAACGTCGGCGCCAGAGTGCAAAGCCTGCCACGGCGAGCGCCACAGCGGTTGGCACCCCTAAGGGCCCCGGAACTGGGCCGCCGTAGACTGTGAGTTCATTCAGGCCGCCGCCAGCGCCATAGAAACTATCCACATCGAAGCGAACCTACCTGGCGATCTGGCTGGCGATGTCGAACTGTTGTGTTGGAATCGTGGCATTGCCGCTGTCGTAGAAGGCCCGCGTGCCGCTGGTGGCCGGCGTGAAATCAACACCGTTGACGGAGAGCTCGATGGTGAGGTCTTTGGTGCCTCGATCGTTTCAGTCGTCGGGATACAGGACGGTGTGCACTGTTTCGAGGAGCATGGAGGCGGTGTAGGGTTTCTGCAGCACCGCCTGTACCGGCAAGGCAGATGCGTCAGGGGAACCAAACTCTTCGCCGAGGCCGCTGGAGACAACTATCTTGAGATCCGGGCTGAGCCCGCGAAGAGCTCGGATGAGCTCTTTGCCGTCGATGCTGGGCATGATCAGATCGGTTAGGACCAGGCGCACTCGCTCGCGATTTTGGACATAAAGCGCAATGGCTTCCGCGCCGTCTCTCGCGGGCAAAACTGCGTAATTGGAAAGCCGGAGAGTTTCGGTCAAAACGTCGCGGACGGATTCTTCATCGTCCACGACTATGACTACCTCGCCGTCGCCACTGGGGGCTACCACCGGCGTGCAATCAGCGGTCGCGCCGGGTTTGGCCGCTCTCGCAGGGAGATGGACCGTGAATCGAGTGCCCTTGTCCTGTTCGCTGTGAACCGTGACAAATCCGCCATGGCTCCTAACGATAGTGCGCACGGTGGGAAGCCCAAGCCCGGTGCCCTCGCCCAGGAGTTTAGTGGTGAAAAACGGTTCGAAAATATGTTCCAAAACGGCGGGCGCCATGCCTACCCCCGTGTCGGAGACCTCGATTATGACATAAGGGCCCGCCTGAGCTTCTGGATGCATATGCGCAAATTGCTCATCAAGCGAAAGGTTCTGCGCCCGAAGCGTCAGAGTGCCACCGTTTGGCATCGCGTCCCGGGCGTTGACGCACAGGTTCAGAAACACCTGATGTAGCTGCGTCACGTCACCGGTCACAGTCCACAGGCTATTCGGGAGGCTCGATTGAATCCTGATACTCTTGGGAAAGAGCTGCTCCACGATCTTGCCCAACTCGGCTAGAAGGGCTCTAATGTGGATCGGGATGCGTTCGCCTTGAACGCCGCGCGCGAACATGAGGATCTGGCGGACCATGTCCGTGGCGCGTTCTGCGCTGCGGCCCAGGGTATCCAGGCAATGGTGGTCGGCGGGGTTGGGGAGCTTCTCTCGCAGCAGTTCCACAACCAAGAAGACCGGCGCCAAGGCATTGTTGAGGTCATGGGCGATGCCACCTGCTAATGTGCCTAGACTCTCCAAGCGTTGGCTGCGGAGGGCTTGAGCTTCGATTGCTTTCCGTTCGGTGATATCGGTGTCGATGACCAGGACCGATTTGGGCTTTCCCAGGGTGTCCCTCAGCAAAGTCCATCCGCTGCTGATAACAAGCTCGCGGCGGTCCTTGGTAACTTGGGGCAATTCGCCTTGCCAGCTCCCGTGCTTGAGCAACTGCTCGCTGGCCTTGGCAAAGAGTGCCTCATCGATGCGCAGAAGCTCCTTGCCGTCTTGCCCTATGGCTTCCGCTTGAGACCAACCGTAGAGGCGCTCCGCTCCACGGTTCCAGTATCTGATCGCGCCATTACAGTCGCGGACCAGGATCGCGTCGTGGGCCAAGTCGAGTAGATCAGCCTGCTCTCTGATCCGGTCCTCTGTCTCTCTTCGCTGACTGATATCGCTAAACGTGATTACGGCTCCGCTCGCCACTCCGGCCTCGATCACTGGGTGGGCCGAGTATTCTACGGGGAAACAGGTGCCATCGCGTCGCCAGAAGACATCGGTGTCTACTCGACAATGCTGCCCCTTCCTTAGCGTGCCGAGGATGGGGCACTCTTCGGGAGGGTACGGCGAGCCATCCCGGCGAGTGTGGTGAACCAGCACGTGGGTATCCTTTCCAAGGAGTTCCTCGGGCGAGTAGCCCAGCATGGCCGCTCCAGCCTTGTTGATGAAAGTGCACTGGCCCTCGCCGTTGGTTCCATAGATACCCTCACCCGTCGACTCGAGCAATAACTGCAGTTCGATGTGCTTCTGCTCTAATTTGGCTACCAAACTCTCGTTGTGCCTCCTGATCTCCTCGACATCCGGTCGTGAACGGGAGGAGTGCGGTTGACGCCTGGCCGAGGCGCCGGCGGCACGTAGCGTGGCGACGATGATGGAACCTTGTGCAGGTCCTTTCAGGAAACCATCGGCCCCCAACTCGAGGGCAAAACTCTCCTCCTCGGGAGACAAGGCGGCGGCGGTGTGGAAGAGGAACGGCGTGGCGGCCAGATCTGGGTTAGCCCTCACCTCCTGGCACAGTCGATAGCCGTCCAGGCGTGGCATCAAGACGTCAGAGATAATCCCGTCCACCTTCGTGCCCGCCAGTACAGCAAGCGCGTCGATACCATCGTGGGCCGTAGAGACCGTGCAACCTGCAGCCTCTATGAGTGCGCGCAGCTTTCCCAGGGTGGCTGGCGCGTCGTCAACGATCAGGACGTGCACGTTAGCAGTCGTTCACTCATCACATCCAAAACACGCTAAGCGTTTGGCCTTTTCTCGCGTGTCGCCTCGAAAAGCTCCATACAACTAGCGAATCAAATCCACCTCACACCACTCATGCCACTTCCGCCGATCGAAGGGCTTAGCGATCAACCGGCTAAGCTTTAGTGATTGTGTTAATAATCCATAGTGTTAACAAACGGTAACCTCTCGTCAAGACCCTTGTTTGAAAGCGTAGAACGACCGGCGCTAAAAACTTGGGTCGCCGGCGACTTGCCGAACGGGCCAAGGGAACCAGGAGCTAGGGATCAAACCGGGAGAAGAAAAAGATTCTCCGAGGTGCAACGCGGAGAGAAATGACCATATAGCGATCCGACTTAGCACTCTGGGGCTGAGCGGCGGAGGCGCGTTACCTGGCCGAAGCTCAATCGCCCGCGGTCATTGTCCACATTCCGAGCGGGGCATTGGTTGTCCCCCGGCCAACGGTCTCGGTGACCTTGTAGATCGAAACGTGCGTGTCGTGAAAAAGGTAGTTGAACCGTCGTGCGTGCAAGCCGTAAGCGGCTGAGCCGTAATCGACTCCGTTGAACGTGCCTTTGCCGAGTTGGACGCAGTCGGGTGTGACTCCGCTGGGCGCTTTCGAGCCGGGTCCGGCGCAAAACGAAGGCCAATCATTCCCGGCAGCATTTCTGCCGTTGGGCAGTTCTGCGAGCAAGATAGTGCCAGTAGGATCGGCCACGGCACTTTCTTTGTAACCGCGGGGTTCCCAGTCTGGAATGCTTCCGGGCGCAGAACCCCGTAGGTTATAATAAATCCCCACCCCATAGTTGGGGGGCGGCAGCGGAGCGTCTTTGGTGCTCAACGAGAAGTTCGGTCCCGCCCAGTTCATGGCGTAGGTCCTCCGCTGGGCGTAGGGCGCGTAATCGATCCCGATCTGGATCCGGTCTGCGGGACACTTGAGGATTTGGGGGATGAGCGATGCGTCGGCCACCGCGCCGGAGATGCCCAGGATCAGATCCGCGTCCGGGTCATTGCCGCCGATGTAACGGTGGATGTAATCATCCCAGGATAGCTGGTACTGGTAATCGCCCGTCGAGTATGCCGTGGGGGGATACTGATCCAAGTGATCGATGGCAAAGAGCGTGAAACCAACGCCCAGCTGTTTCATCTGCGCGGTGCATTTCAAGCGTTGCGCCCTGGATTTGGCCCCTGCCAACGCAGGCAGCAAGAGACTGGCCAGAATAGCAATGATCGCGATGACCACGAGCAACTCAATCAACGTGAAGGCGCGTGCCGGCGGACGGCGAGGAATGGGCGTGTTGAGCATAGATGGGTCTGGCTAGGGACTCAGATACACCTCGAGCTTCTGGCTGATGGCGAACTGCTTCCCAGCGGGGGCCACGGGCACTGAACTCAGGTAGCCGGCGGCTGCTACTTCTGAGAGGTTTTTGGGTGCCTTACGCTGTTCCACCGCATACTTACGGACCGCCTGGGTCATTTGACTCAGGGCGGTGGCCATCTGAAGGTCGTCGGCTGTGGATCCGGCGGTTGGCGGAGGTCGGTTCGAAGGGGGCGCTAGGACGGATTTCCCCGCATCCTGGCTGGCGGTTGGCGCCGGGGGCAGGGTCGCCTTCTTTCCGCACCCAAGCAGAAAAGCGAGCCAGCAACTCAGGATGAGGAGGCGCAAGGACATATCCGAGTCTAATCATCAACGGCGGCCGATTCAAGTCAGTAGAATTCATGACAGAGCACAGCGATTCGAGACCTAATGATCAGTGCGTGGGTTGGGTCGACATAAACCGCCTCGCCCGGCCTCCGGGGGGCGCGCGCATCGGAACGTATTAGGGCTGAGCGTATTTAGACTGCAGCCAGCGGAGTGCGTTCATTTCACCGTAAAGTTTGACGCGCTCGTAATAATTGGCGAGTTCAGTTTCTGAGAGACCGGGCAATGCCTCATCTCTCATCCGGAGGGCCTCAGCGATCGACTTCTTTTGCCGATCGAGTTCCGCCACCATTTCGCTTACCGGGCGGCTGAGAAAATCGTAACTCGCGGACGGGTCGAGCTCGGCCAGGGTTTTTTTCTCCATGGCAATTCCGACCAGTTGCTCGATAGGTGCACCGGCCCTAAGCTGGTCACCCAGCACCATGCCCATCGAGGCCATGGTGTTAGCGGAGGCGGCATCTCCCGTGCTTCGGTACTGTTGCTCTAACTGAAGGATATCGTTCGCCAGGCTCTTCAGGGGTGTGACGTAGGTGAGCGGGGCCGTGCTGGGTGCCCATGCCTTAGCCGCCAGGGGAGGCCAACCGGCCATGGTGTACATCTCGTCTACTGCCTGGCTGGCTTGCACCGCGTAGGAGTCGTAGGTCTGACGGCGCGTCCCCTCAGAAAGGTCCTGAACCGCCAGGTTGACCAGCTTCGTTTTGAAATAGTCTGCCGCAGAGAAATACCAGGCATAGGCGTTGTCAGGGGACGAAGCCTTGAAGGCATCGATCCATCTGCGTTGGTCGTCAGGAAAAACCCTGTTGGCGATCACGGCGAACTGCACGGCTGGAGAGTTTGGGAAGTTCGTTGCTGCTTCGCGGAGGTAAGACTTGTCTTGGCCCACTCTAAAGGCCGCCAAGAGACTCTCTGCGCTGCGCTTGTTTTGCTCTAAGAAGGCTTCGATTTGTTCGCGTGAGAGTTCATGGTTGGCGGCGATGAAGTCGCTCATGCGGTCGTAGGCTGAGGTCCGCGCGTGGGCGTTGTTTGGATTTGAGGCCTGAACTCGCGGCGTGGCGGCGGGGCGGATCTCATTTCGAGGCGGTTTTGGGGCGACGGCTCCGACGACTTCCGCGGGTGCAAGCGTGGGCGGTTCGACTTTCGGATGCACGGCGATTGAGACCGATATTGCGGCTGTAATTATCAGCGCGGCGACGGCGAGTTTCAGTTTTGTTGCTGCCATAACCTGGATCAGTTTAAGCGTGAACGCTGCCGCTCCGCTGCTAGCCGCCCCCGCCAGTGAACCGGAAGCTACACTGGCCGCCAGCCCGGCCGGCGCGGCGTGTACTGCGTGAGCTAGCAGGGCCGATGAGATCAGGGCTGATGAGGCGGCGATGCCTTGGCGAACGAAATGCAACCGGAGTTTTTCCAGGGCCCGGGCAACGCGCTTTTGTGCCGTATCCTCGGTCACGTTTAGGGCCGCCCCCACCTCGCGCAAACTCTTTTTTTCGAAGAACCGAAGCGCCACCGCGTCCTGGTCTGCGGCATCCAAGGTATCTAACGCCTCATCAATGCGTGGAGCCAGGAGCTGCCATGTGTTTTGGGAATCCGAACGATCGTCGTTGAGCTCCATGGCGGCAGTCTCCCATCGGCGGCGCCGGGTTTCGGCGCGTAAAACGCTGGCGGCGGTGAACCGCGTTGTGCGATAAAGCCATCCTGCCAGAGCGTAGGGGTTGCGGATCGACCGGGGTTTCCGCGCCAAGCCGATGAAAACGGTCTGGGCCACGTCCTTGGCGAGGTGCGATTCTTTCACCAACCGCAGGGCAGTGGAATAGACGAGATCGATGTGGCGCCTGACCAGCTCCGTGAAGGCTTTGTCCGATTGGTGGTCGGCATACTCACGCAATAGCTCATGGTCTTCCATGATGGCCTTTTACTCTATAGTAGCCCCTTTCTGGGAAAATCCGACAACGGATTAGTAACCCCTCTGCGAACGGCGGGTGGGGGACAGGGGGCCATGCGCGGAGTGATCCTCCCAGCCCCCGCGTACCGCCCGTCTACCCGACGCATAATGACTCCTCTTGACCCGCCACTCTGTGCCTATCACACTCATCTTACCACCATGAAGCCTAAGCTGGACCAATCTTGGACCGCCGACCAATTGCTGGAGCTGGGGCGGGGCTACCAGGCGGCTGCTGTTTTCGCTGCTGCCGCGGATTTGGATCTCTTTAGCGCCGTGGGGGGATCCGGCCGGACGGATGCTGAACTGGCAGCCCAACTGGGTTGCGACGACCGCGGCCTAGTGATTTTGTTGGATGCTCTCACCGCGCTCGGCCTCCTAAGAAAGGAGAACGGACGCTATTCGTTGCCTGAGGGAACGTCGTCGCTCCTGACCGCAGGAAGCTCGGCCAGCATTCTGCCGATGGCGCAACACCAGGGGACCTGTCTGCAGCGTTGGGCCCAATTGGCGACGGTCGTGAAAACGGGTCGGCCAGCTAACCCCATTCCCAGTGTACGCGGCGAGCAAGGGGACTTGGAGGCCTTCATTGGCGCCATGCACGCCATCTCGGCGCCCACGGCCGAGGCGGTTATCGGCGGTGTACGACCATTGCACTTCAGGCACCTATTGGACATCGGTGGAGGATCTGGAACTTGGACCATCGCATTTCTCAGAGCCTGTTCGGGTTCAACGGCGACCCTGTTCGATTTGGCTGCGGTCATTCCCATGGCGCAACGCCGCCTGGACAGAGCCGGTTTAGGTGCGCGGGTAAGCCTCGTGGCGGGCGATTTTCTGAATGATGTTCTGCCACCTGGGGCCGACCTTGCGTGGGTGAGCGCGATCGTCCATCAGAACTCGCGTGCCCAAAACCGTCGCCTGTTTGCCAACGTGTTCCGAGCGCTGGTTCCCGGCGGACGGGTCGTCATCCGAGACATGGTCATGGAAGAGAGCCGGACGCACCCGGTGGCAGGCGCGCTGTTTGCCGTGAACATGCTGGTTGCTACCGAGGGGGGCGCAACCTACACCTTCACAGAGCTGGCAGAGGACCTCAGCCATGAAGGATTCGTGGAGGCCAAAGTTCTGCGTCAGGACCAAGGAATGAATGCGCTCGTTTCCGCCATTAAACCGGCAGCTTAGGCTGGAAAACGGGCGGCCTGGTCACTAGCTGCCGAAAAGCGTTGCGAAAAGAGGCGCGCAACGTGTCACCGTCACCCGCGAGCACAAACCACGCGGTGACGCTCACGCAGGCGCTTACTTGGTTGGTTCGCCTTGGTGGTTCTTGACCCAATCGATGTCGTTTTTATCGGCGGGCGTTTTGCAGCTGAATTGGCCGCCGTGTCGATCGGTATAGGTGACCCTAGTCCAGTCGCCGCTGCGCAGCGTGCCGGTCCAGCGTTTGACCTGGGAGTGGCCATCGAGGAAGGCGAACCCAGCGGCGCCGTTGTGGTAGGTGGCCGGCAGATCGCACCATCCGTAAAGGCCGCCATAGCCGCTCAGTGTGGCGATCCAGTACGCGTCGTTGATCGAATCCGGGTGCTCGTCCAGCAGGACCAGGAGTTCGGTTGGGCCGCGCCGGACGGGGTCAGTCGTTTTTTTCCAACCCCGCCAGAAGCCGAGCGAGGAGGCATCCGTATCGGTTCCGGAAAAGGCGTTCATAGAGATACTGCGGGCTCGGGCCTTCCACCCTTTGGCGCGTTGGGTTGGGCTGAGGTAAATATCGGCCGGACATTTGAACACATTGGGAGATTGGCCAAGGTAGATTGCGAGCACACAATTGGACGCTGTGGTCAGGGCCAACGTGTTGGTGTTAATTGGTGTTCGGGCCCAGTCCAGCCAGCTCCCACCCGCACCCGCCGGGATCGTCATCGCCAGCCAGTCGGCTGCGTCGACCACTTTGTCATTCTGATCCAAGGAGTACATCGTGTAACCGTACATGATTTGCCGGCTGTTGTTCATGCACGAGATGCCGGTGGCTTTCTGCTTGGCCTTGCCCAAGGCGGGCAAGAGCAAACCGGCCAGGATGGCAATAATCGCGATGACGACCAGCAATTCGATGAGGGTGAAGCCGAGGAGGCAAGAACGCGGGCTAGTTTTCATACGAACAACGCGTGTGCTGCGTAGGTTTGGGCTGACCGGTAGCTGATCAGGAGGGCAACGCTTTGGCAAGCAAAAACAGCCGCCCGACGGGAGTGCGATCGTTGGCCTCCCGCTCCGCAGCGCCTCCCAGAAGGAGCCTGAGCGGTTGCCCGATAGATAAGTGTGCGGCGTGCGTCCGGCGACCCTCGATAGGCAGGTGAAAGAAATTAGAATAAGGAATGTTAAGACTATAGATTTATCTTGAGTTCTTCTGATAAGGAGCCGATATCTGGGGATATGAAGCGGAACTCAGTCCCGCCCGGAACACCCGTTGCCGGCTCGCGCGAGACCGGAGGCGTGATGGCAGCAGACGCGGCCTGCACTTCTGCTTTCGCGCGCCCAGTCGAGCGGCGTGCAGCGGATGGGTTGAGGATCGCCGGGGAGCAGTGCCGCGGGGAGGCGTGCTTTTCCTCGATGGCTCCCGCTGGGGCCGCACGGTTCCTTGGATTCCGTGATTGCAGATGGTTTGTCGCTGCCGTCGTCCTGATAGTGGCCGGTTTGTTGGCGCAGTTCTACTGGCCGTCAGGTTCAGGACGATGTCCGATCGCTCTGAGGGTGGTCAGTGTGGAACCCACCCCCGGCGCGGACGCTAGAAGAGATGAAATGAGTTTGGTCACGCTCAGCATCGGCAGAGCGGACAGCCGGTCTCGGGGTCTTGAGCATTGCTATTACCTCAGGAGCGCAACCAACGCCATTCAGGCCAAGGTGGGGAATCGTTGGGTTGGAGTGGGAGGCAGCGTGGCTTGCGCGCTGGCTGCACACGGACGGCATGAGAGAGTGCTCCTGATGCCCGGCAAGGCGGAGGCCTGCAGAGTCAGGTTTACCTATGCAAGCACGATCCCATCTCTCAAGTGGCGATTGTCGTTGCTGGCCGAACGATTGGAGATGGCCACCGGCTCCATCATGCCGTCCACGTTTTGGATTTGGGCCTACAATCGTCAGGTCCGGCCAAGTTCTAATTGGACAGAGGTGACCGTGGAGTTGCCATTCCCACCTGCGAGCGCTGCTGCCGCACCTGGCTCTGCTGTGAGAGATGCGGCCACCTATGCCGACCCGGCCTCATAGGTTCAATCCATTGGCTGCCGGGAGTTTTTGTTTGGTCGCCAGGACCTGAGCGAATAGGTCGCCGTGGTCGGCGACCCGGTGCAATACGGCCTTCGCTTCGAAACGGAGCAAACTGGCCTTATGTTTTTCGGCGGCGAACGAGACTTCATGCCACCGGAGTGGGGTTGAAACGTAGGGGTGGTCTTTGGCACGCAACGAATAGACGTTTACCGTGGTTTTGTGGGGATCATTTTGGCTCCAATCGATAAGGATTTTTCCCTTACGGAGGTCTTTGCGCATTTTCGCGACGACCAATCCAGGCGACTCACGCTCGATCAGCTCAGCCATGGAACGGGCAAATCTCTTGGTTTGGTCGTAGGTTACGGGGGTGTTAATTGGAACATAAACCTGGAGCCCTTTGGAGCCGGAGGTCTTGGCGAAGCTCTCCAAGCCAAGCGCGTCGAAGGCCGCCTTTAATTGGAGGGCGACCTTGCAGCAGGCGACGAGATCTGCCGGAGGCCCCGGGTCCAGGTCAAAGGCGACCACCGTGGGCCTATGGATTGCGGGCGCCTTGTGCAGGAACGCATGGAGTTCGAGGTCTGCCAGATTGGCCGCCCAGACCAGCCCGGCTAGGTCATGGATCACACAATAGTTGACCTCACCCCCCTGGGCTTTGGCGACACTCACGGTTTTCACAGATGGCGGCCGACCGCGGGGGCACTCTTTTTCGTAGAAGAAGAAACCTTCGACTCCGTCGGGGTACCGCTTCAGCGTGATAGGACGGTCTCTGAGGTGGGGAAGAAGATAGGGGGAGATGCGAATATAATAATCGATCACGTCACCCTTGGTGAACCCGGTCTTGGGGTAGAATAGTTTCTCGAGGTTCGTGACTTTAACGCTCGTGCCGTTAACGTTGATTTCTGCGGCCTGGGTCATGATCATTCAGGAGATTCGCGGATAACTTCACTCGGTTTTTTGTCGTCCCGCAATCCCAGGAAGACGGGCTGTCGGAGCTTCCCCTCGCGAGTCCACTCTGAGAATTTGACCTGGCAGACGAGCGAAGGCTTGATCCAGTGCGTGTGCTTTAGGTCATACGCAGTAACGCCGGCCGCCATTAGATCTCGCCGGTGCCTGGAGACCCCGAAGAACGGGCAGGAAGCGATCTCCAACGCGCGAAATCGGCGGTGAAGGCTGGTGAGGGACGGCTCGTCGAAGCCGGCGCCAACCTTTCCCGCGAACCGCAAGCGGCCGCGATTCCGATAGCCAACGAGCAACGCTCCAAAGTGGGCTCGACTGCCTGCGGGATCGGTGTAACCCCCGATCACGAACTCCTGTTGGGGCTGAGGCTTCAGCTTGATCCACGCTCCAGTTCTGCGGCCGGCCTCATAAACTGAGTTGACTCGTTTGCCTATGAGGCCTTCAAGCCCCAGCCGGCGCACGTGCCGAAGCAAGCCGGCAGCCTCCCCATCAAGGGAAGCTGAATAGCGGATGACCGGCGGTGCGTTTTTGACTAGTGTCTGCAAGAGAGCTTTGCGGGACGCGAGGGCCACCTGCTTCAGGTCTTGCCCATCCAGCCACAACAGATCGAATGCGTAAAAGTAGATAGGCGGGCGTTCGGGCTGCAACTCGCAGGCCTGAAGGAGCTGGAATGAGGGCCGCCCCTTGGAGTCGAGCGCGACGATCTCCCCGTCAAGCACAGCCTCCTGGGCAGCGAGTTGAGCGACGGCCTTAACCACTTCCGGGAACCTCTCACCCAACGCTTTGTTATTGCGTGACAGGAGCCGAACTGAGCCGCTTTCTTTCAAGGCCAGCGCCCGGAAGCCGTCGAGTTTGATTTCGTAAATCCATTGGCCTTTCGGCGGAGAACTGGCGGGCTTGGCTTTCATGGGTTCAATGAAATCCAGCACCGGTCGTGACTTGAGGGAAGGTCGCTTGGCAGCGGGCGTTCGACGCCGGCCGGGAATCCGGGCACGCGCTCCGACGGCCAGTTCTTGCATGCTCCTTCCGGAAAGAGCGGACGTGTCGTCCAACGTTCTCGAGATAGGCCTCATCCCTGGTGTACCGCAGATCAGAAGCCATTGCTTCTCATCCCTAAGCTGAACCAGATGCCATTCGCCTTGGAGCTTTTGGCCGGATAACTGCACATGTAGTTTGCCCAGGGCAAGGTCTTTGGAGGGCGATGAGCTGGCAACCTCGAAGGTCCCATGATCCCAGACCATAACCGTGCCAGCCCCATATTGACCGGCTGGAATGATCCCCTCAAAATCGATATAGGAAATGGGATGGTCCTCGACTTGTACCGCAAGGCGTTTTTCGCCCTTCTGAAACGGAATGCCTTTCGGCACGGCCCAGGACTTCAGAACACCCTCTATTTCGAGGCGGAAATCATAATGTGGGTGCGAGGCGATATGTTTTTGGACGACGAACCGTCGCTGGCCTAATCCAGTGTCGCACTTGCCCTCTGGCTCTATGGTCTTTTCAAAATCGCGCTTGCGCCGGTATTCCTTGAGCGACATGGCGAGGGGTCGTCAGGCGGCTCGTCTACGAGATCTGGGCTTCGCGTGGGAAGTGCCTCGGGCGTCCCGGATGCTTTGCTGGAGCACAGACACCAGGTCGATAACATTGGAGGGCTTATGCTTGAGTGCTGGGGTGGATCCTCGTTTTGCGGGGTGGCGAAGCTTCTCTTTAATCACCTGCTCCAAGACCTGATGGTAATCGTCCTTGTATTTGGCGGGGTTCCACTTGCCCGACATGCTTTCGATTAGTTGCGTCGCCATGGCGATCTCCGGTTTGCTTGGCGCCACCGCCGGCGGCGATTTGAACTCCGAGACGTCGAGAAGGTCCTCCGGGAAGTGCATCAACTCCAGCATCAGGCCTCGCTGCTGCGGTTTGATCGCGGCCAGGTGTTGCCGGGTTTTAATGACGACCTTGGCCACTGCGAGCTTCTCAGATTCAGCTAGTGCGAGGCGCAGGAGCCCATAGGCCTTCTCTCCCCCTTTTTCCACCTCCATGAAATACGGCTTGTGGAATAGCAAGGGATTGATTTCTGTCAACCGAACAAACTCGACGATTTCCACCGTCTGGGTCGCTTCGATGTCCACCCGCGCGAAATCCTCGGCCTTGAGCACAACGTACTTCCCCTTCTCATACTCATATCCCTTCACAATTTCATCCCACGGCACCTCTTTGCCGTCTGCCTCCGCCACCCGCTTGTAGTTCACCGGGCTCAGGTCGGATGCGCGCAAGAGGCGGAATTTCAATTCCTCTCGCCGTGTGGCGGGAAACAGAGCAACCGGAATGGAGACCAAACCGAAGCTGATGGTGCCGTTCCAAATTGCGCGCATGATGTTTCCTGGATGGAAGATGGATGCATTCCGACTGGCCTCGCCCACTTCACTCTTAGAGATGGAGTTTCTGGCGGGTCTGGGCTCTGAGCCAATTCATTCGGTCATATGAGCGAGGAGCGTGCCAAGGCGGGGTCGAACGGGCAGGAAATCCGAAGGGCGAAGCCCGGTGATGCTTTCCTCCCGAGATCGCGACGTGTGACTCGGCCGCTTCAGACGCCAAGGGTTCGCCGGATGGCGTGCAGGTTGCAGGTTGCAAGGGATATCGGCGTAAGCGTGCAAAGTGCATCTACCGACAAGGCGCTCAGTGGCGGTTGGTGAGCGGGCGGAGGCTTCAGGGGATGAGCTGGTAAACTGACGCCCACTTTCATCTTTACTAATCAGTAAAGGGGTCTAACTTTCCACATCTAGTGACCCGCGCAAGAGTCGGCGCGCCGCGTAGCCCCCCGCATCCAGGGTGGCCGCATTCAGGTGCGCCGGGCTGGGCGGTGCCTTGAAAAGCTTTATGACTAGCGCAGACCAATCGTTTCCCTACCCAGGGATCCCTGCCACCGCGGACGGAGCCGGAGCCGTCAGTTGGGTGGAAACTAACATAACCCAAGGCGCTTGCGCCTACCCCATCACCTCTTCCACCACCATGGGCACCGGTTATCAGACCGAGGTGTCCAATGGAAAGAAGAACCTCTGGGGGGACACTCTAGCGTTCATCCAGCCCGAGTCGGAACACTCCGCGGCTTCCACCTGTGAAGGGTTCGCCCTGACCGGAGGGCGGGTGACCAACTTCACCTCAGGGCAGGGTTTGGTGCTGATGAAAGAGGTGCTCTACACGATTTCGGGCAAGCGATTGCCGGTGGTTTTCCACATCGGCGCCCGGGCCCTCACCAGTCACTCGCTGAATGTCCATGCGGGCCACGACGACGTCATGAGCGTGGCGGACTGCGGCTGGGGCATCCTCTTCGGCCGCAACGCACAGGAGGCCGGTGATTTGGCTCTGATCACGCGCCGCGCGGCGGAGAACTCGGACACCCCATTTATGAACGTCCAGGACGGGTTCCTGACTACGCATACGATCGAGAACGTGCGTTTACCGGAACTGGAATTCATGAAGGATTACGTCGGCGACCCAACGGTCAAGCTTCGCTGCTACATGGATCCGCGAGCGCCCTTGATGTCGGGTGTGGTTCAGAACCAGGACTCGTATATGAAGGGCAAGATTGCCCAGCGCAACTATTACGACAAGGTCCCCGCGGCCGTGCAAGAGGCGATGGATGCCTTCTATCGCCAGACCGGGCGGCGCTATGAGTTAGTAGACTGTTACCGAATGGAGGACGCCGAGTACGCGGTTGTCGGCATGGGCGGCATGATGGAAACCGCGCAAGCGTCGGTGGATCACATCCGGGAAACGACCGGCGTTAAGGTAGGAGCCGTGCATGTTACCTGTTTCGCGCCGTTCCCCTCCACCCTGCTTGTGGATGCCCTGAAGAACGTGAAGGCTGTCACGGTCCTTGAGCGCATGGACAATCCGTTGGCGCAATCTAACCCACTCACGCAAGGGATAAAAGCCGCTTTCGCTGATGCCCTTACAGGACTGCGATGCGGTTCCTATGGCGAATTTCAGTATCCCGCCATCACTCGCATCCCCAAGATTCTGTTCTGCGCCGCCGGCTTGGGCTCGCGGGACGTCCGTGGCTCCCATTTCAACGCCATCGTGACCAACATGCTTGCGGAGCAACCAAAAGAGATCTCGGTGGTTGGTGTTCGGCACGCCCTTGCGCTGCCGGACGCGGAAGATCCGGATCTTCGCCCGAGCGAGGCCTTCTCGATGCGCGGGCACTCGGTCGGAGGATTCGGCTCGGTCACCACCAACAAGCTGATCGCCTCCTTCGTGGGTGAATTGTTCAACCTCCATGTTCAGGCCTATCCCAAGTACGGGTCGGAGAAGAAGGGCCTGCCAACCACTTATTACCTTACTGTGGCCAAGGACCACATCCGAACCCATAGCGAGTTGGAGCATGTCGAGTTCATCCCGCTGAATGACGTCAATGCCTTCAACTTGGGCAACCCGCTCAGCGGGATTGCGGTCAACGGCAGCATTTTCATCCAAAGCGATCGCATCGATCCGCAGGAGGTCTGGGACGCGATCCCGCGTTATGGCCAGAAGCTGATTCGCAAGAAGAACGTCCGCGTTTTCTACCTGGACACGGTAAAGATCGCCAAAGAGATTGCCACCGATGCTGACCTGCAGCAGCGCATGCAAGGGGTTGCGTTGGTCGGGATTTTTATTCGTGTGACGCCGTTCGCGGAGCGATCCGGGATGAGCGATAACGACATACTTCACAGCGTTGAAAAGTACATCCGTAAATACTTTGGGAAGCGTGGCGAGAAGGTCGTCCAGGAAAACCTGGCGTGCGTGAAGCTGGGGCTCACCGAGTTGAAAGAGATACCGACCGAGATCATCCATGCCGAGGCCCAGGCGGCGCCCGCCCCTGAGGCGATGGCGATGGCTTAGGGCCTGGCCGAGAGTCAATACCTGATACTAACCGACAATCCTATCTATCTGCCCTATGCAAAGCCCCTCTGATGCTCTCGCGGCTCCGGCCGCTCCAGTCCTGGAGTCACCGGCACCTGACCGAACGAACAAATTGGCAATTACCAATGACATTCTGGACGTGCAGGATTTCATGGACCGCGTGGTTGGGGCCTATAATGACGGCACCGCCGAGATGGAGTTGCCTGCCGACCACGCCTTAGCCCGTTCCTTGATCCCAGCCGGCACCGGGGTCCTGCGCGATTTCAGTTACATTGCGCCGGAGATTCCGTTGTTGAACAACGAGCACTGCGTGGGGTGCATGGACTGTGTTACCGAGTGCCCCGACACGGCGATTCTGGGCAAAGCGGTGCCTGCCTCGCAGCTCGAGTCGGAGCTGGCGCAAATCGAGGACCCGGGAGAGCGCGAGTTCGTCCGCAAGCAGTTCAGCAAGACCACCAAATACTGGACTGCCTACGAGAAGAAAGGCATCGAGCCAGCTTACTTTGGCATCTTCATCGATCCGACCAAATGCAAGGGTTGCGCGGAATGCGTCGAGGCCTGTGATAACCATGGGGCCTTGAGCATGATGACCAAGCAGAACGGCACGCTCCGCCAGTTCCGGCAGGCGTTTAACTTCTACCGGAAGCTCCCGGAGACCCCCAAAACCTACATCAATGAACGGCTGTTGAGCGACATGATGCTCGCTGAACGTTCCATGCTGTATGTCGGCGGTGCTGGCTCGTGTATGGGCTGCGGCGAGGCTACCGCGATTCGAATGATGCTCGCGGCGACTGGTTTTGTTTATGGCAAGGAACGCATCGGCATCGTGAATTCTACAGGATGCTCGACGGTGTATGCCTCGACCTATCCCTACAATCCTTACGCCGTCCCCTGGACCAACTCGCTTTTCGAGAACGCCCCCGCGGATGCCATGGGGGTTCGTGCGCGCTGGGATCAAATGGGCTGGCAGGACAAGAAGCTCTGGGTGTTCGGCGGCGACGGCGCCATGCTCGACATTGGATTCCAGTCGCTAAGCCGAATGCTGGCCTCGGGCATGGACATCAAGGTGTTGATCCTCGATACGCAGGTCTATTCGAATACGGGCGGGCAATCCTCGACCGCCTCTTTCATGGGACAGAATACGAAATTCTCGGTCCACGGGACGAGCGTTCACGGCAAGACCGAAAGGCGCAAAGAGATCGCGCAGATCTGCATGATGCACCCCAACGTGTTCGTCGCTCAGACCAGTTGTGCCCTCTCCAACCATTTCTACAAGGCCATTCTTGCTGCCAACGAATTTCCTGGGCCGGCCGTGGTTTCGGTTTATACCACCTGCCAGCCCGAACACGGTGTCGGCGACTCTGAGGCCATGGGACAATCCAAGCTTGCCGTGGACACTCGCACCTTCCCGGTGTTGATTTACGATCCGCGAAAAGGCGCCAAGATCTCTGAGCGCCTTAGCCTCCAGGGCAATCCCGCCCCGAAGGAGGATTGGTACAAGGATCCAAAGACGGGCGAACTTTTTGATTTTGTCATGTTCGCCCGCAGCGAGGGTCGTTTCGCCAAACAGTTCGACAAGAATGGTCAGCCTAGCCCCATGCTGCTAGCGGCCAAACAGGATCGCCTGGAGAACTGGCACACACTCCAGGAACTCGCTGGAATCATCTGAGGATTCCGCGGCGGAGCCAGATTTTAGAAGCCTCAGACATCGCCGTGTGTTCGATGTCCGTTGGGCTGCATAGGCTCCTCGATCCCCGGCTGCGCCAGCAGCCGGCAGAAACTTGTTCGACAAGCCTTCGTCTCCCCCAGAGGTGAAGCGTGGTGAGCCCGCCGGGTTTGCTATCAATTCTCTCGCTTCCGACTGCTGTCCTCGATGGCTCCCGCATGGCCACGCGTTTCGGTTTGGTCCCTTCGTTCATCACCAAATTGAATTCGGGCATTGACGGAGGCACCGGTGCAATTTCAGGGTGGAGGAATCGACCATTCTTTGCTGCAACGAATCGAGAACGCACTGCAAGTGGTGCAGGCCGACCTGCTTGGCTTCCGGGGATCGACCGGCGTCTGGGTTGGAGAGCTTTCCAGCTGCGCCTTTTCGACTGCTTCGGCAGTCTGCGCCTTAGCCGTAACGGCGCGTGAAAAGACCGCGGAGGGAGCCTCTGCGGAGGGGAATGCGCCTCTTAGCCAGGCGATCGCGTCAGGTCTGAAGTGGCTGGCTGCCAACGCAAACGCTGACGGCGGATGGGGCGAGACAACCCTTAACCCCAGCAACTTGACTGCCACGACAGCGGTTTGGGCCGCGTTCGGGATTGCACCCGGGGCGGACCAGGAGTTCAGCGGCGTCGTGGAGGGCGCGCAGAAGTGGCTGGCCGGACAAGCCGGAAGCATCGACCCGGACCGGCTCGCGTTGGCAGTCATCGAAAACTGCGGCAGGGACCGGCACCTCTCCGCTGGGATCCTTTCCGCCTGCGCCCTGGCGGGCAGGCTGGGGAAGGGGGCAGAGGCTTGGAGGCGAGTCGCCCCGCTCCCCTTCGAAGGGGCGATGATACCTCAGCGGTTCTACGCGGCGTTGGAGCTTCCCGCGTTTAGCTATGAATTGCCGACTTTGATCGCCCTTGGCCAGGTCCACCATCACTTCGCTGCCTCTAGAAGTCCTATCTGGCGATGGATTCGCAACCGGCTGCGGGCCCGGACTCTCCGCGTCCTTACTGATCTGCAGCCTGCCAGCGGTGGTTATCTGGAAGAGACCGCTCAGACCAGTTTTGTGGTCATGAGCTTAGCGGCCAGCGGGAATGCAAACCACGCCGTCGTACGGTCCGGAGTGCAGTTTCTGCTCAACGCCGTCAAGTGCGATGGCAGTTGGCCAGTCGTGACCAACCTTTGCGTCCGGTTGACCACGCTCTCAATCGAGGCCCTTGCCCAGCAGCTTGGCTCCTTTCTCTCCCCCGATGAACACGCCGCAGTCCAGGAATGGCTCCTGCGGCAACATCAGCGCCAAGAAGCTCGTTACGCGCGGTCGAGATCTGGGGGTTGGGCTTGGACAGATTCGGGAGGCGGGGTGTCTCACGCCGAAGATACGTCGAGCGCATTGCTGGCGCTGAGCATTTTGGCCGTGGACAGTTCCCGCGTTATTGAGGTGGCATGCAAGGGGCTGGGCTGGCTCTCGCGCCTCCAAAACCACGATGGTGGAATTCCCGCTTTTTGTCGGGGCTGGACGAAGCTCCCATTCGACTTGAGCAGCCCGGACCTGACGGCACACGCGATTCGGGCATGGACTGCCTGGCGTGGCCATGTAGGACCGCTCCTGCAGCTCCGGCTCGATAAGGGCATCAAGAAAGCCCTCCGTTATCTCAGCCGGAAACAGGGACCAGGCGGCGAGTGGATACCAGTTTGGGATGGCTATCAGAGAACGCCTCAACTGCGAAATGCCACCTATGAGACCGCCCAAGTGTTGGCCGCCCTGGCGACGTTGGATCTTTCGACGTATCCCGCTGTGGCGACGATGATGTTTCGAGGCGTGCGTTGGCTGGTTCACGCCCAGAACGCCAATGGAGGCTGGGGCGGCCAAGTGGAAAGCGCGCCTTCGGTTGAGGAGACCGCCCTCGGGTTGAGGGCAGCTTTCACCATCGCCCGCACGCCCTGGCTGTCGGGCGTGGTACGAGGCTCGGCAAAGCTGGTGATTCCAAAGGCCCTAGGCTGGCTGCTCGTGCGGGTGGAGACTGGGTCTTGGCGAGACCCGACCCCGATTAGGCGACACATAGGCAAAGCGTGGTATTATGAAAGCCTTTATCCTCGAATTCTCACCGCGGCTGCTCTGAGCGAAGCCGCGCAGTGGGCTCACGGCGTCAGTGTGAGTGATCGCCCGCCGCCGGCGCAGCAATCGGCTCGATAGGAAGCCGGAGCCGAGCTACGCAGCCGTGGCTATCGGTACGATTTGAGAGGGCGAGGCTGCCACGGTGTCCTTCCGCGATCTGGCGGCTAAGCACCAGGCCGATGCCGGAGCCTTTTTGTTTGGTGGTGAAAAAGGGCACGAAGAGGTTCGAAGTGTTCGCCAACCCCGGCCCGTCGTCCTCCACCCAAACCTCAAGCTGCGTTCCAATTCGGTTCCATCCTAACCGGACCCCACGCGCTTCCTGCGGTTGGGTCGGGATCCCGGGTTTGGTGGCCGGTGACGAACCTGCACTCTCGATTACGGCATCGGCAGCGTTGCGCACCAGATTGATCAAGAGCTGCTCGAGTTGGTCGGGATCGGCAGCCAGCCGCAGGCCCGGTCCGGGCACCAGCCGCACCGGTACGCGCGTTTCCAGGCTCGCCAAGCGCGTCATGAGCGGTTCGAAGTCCACGGCCTGGAGTTTGGGTTTAGGCAGGCGGGCCAATTGCGCGTAGGCGCCCACGAAACGGTTCAGTGCCTCCGCTCGGCTAGCGATTACGCCTAGTCCGTCACGCATGTCCTCTTTCCAATCCTCCGGCAGCGGTTCCTTTTGCACCAACCGTTCGAGGCTGCCGGCGATCGATTTAATGGGCGCAAGGGAATTATTGATTTCATGGCCGAGAACGCGCACCAATCGTTGCCATGCCTGTCGTTCCTCCTCGCGCAGTTCGCGGCTGAGATCCGATACCACCAACAACTGGTGGGGTAGGCCTCCTTGTCGAAACTGCTGCCGGTGCAAGCCCCAGCGGCCGGTGCCACTCGGAAAACTCATTTGCGCGGTGCGCGGAGCTTCGCCCTCCAGGCACTCGGAGAGCCCAGTTTCCGCCGCCATACGGCCGAGCAGCCGTTCCGAAGGCTGCGCGAGCAGGCGCTCTCCGGCCCGGTTTACCAACCGCAGCCTCTGGTCGCTATCGAAAGCGAAGACGGCGACGTCGATCTCGGCCATGACCGTGCGCAGCAGGGCGGTGGCCTCGAGAGCTCCCAGGCGCTGCTGCCGCATCGTTTCGACCAGCGCGTTGACCTCGAACATGACGTCGCCGAGCGGGTCGCCCTGGATTGCTCCCCGCGCCCGGAACGAGTAGTCCCCTTCGCGCAAGCCGGACAGGACATTCGCCAGGGTATGGAGTGGACGGCGCAGGTGGTCCCGCAAGGTCCACAGAGCGACGCACCAACAGCCCAGCAATACAGCCGAGATCAGAACGCGGGCGCCCGAAGTGATCGGCAGCAAATCGGGGTATTCGCTCCCAAACCAGAGCCAGATCAAGGCCAGGCTGAGCCCCGGCAAGCCGGAGAGCAGGCCCAGTACAAGGATATGCCGAACGTGCGCCAGCGGGCGCTCGCTGGCCTGAGGGGCGGGAGAGCCGGTGTTCACGGCGAGGAGCAAAAAGGGCACTTTCGCATGGCGCGAGGTGTTCCGACCTGCCCCCCCTCAGAGATGCGGCTGATCTTGAGTGCCTTCATGGCAGTCCTCGGCATGCTCTCTCGCGCTGCCAGGGAGAAGGCAAGTGCCCTCGACCTGGCAATTAGCTGTTGCGCATTGGGAATTCAAAACTGTCCCCGTTAGAGCCCGTAACGTTGGAGACGTCGATAAAAAGCGCTCCGACTTAGGCCGAGAGATTCAGCCGCCTTCTTGGCGTTTCCATCAAACCGGGCGAGCGTCTTCTTGATGAGGAAACGTTCAACGTCCTCGATGTTCATTTCTTCCAAGCGCGGGGTCGCCTCGCGCGGGGCGCGCATGCCCAAGTCGCTGGCACGGACCTGGCCGCTCTGCGCCATGAGCGCGGCTCGTTCAATCACATGGCTGAGCTCGCGCACGTTCCCAGGCCAGGTGTGATCGCGCAGCATCTGGAGGGCAGCCGGTTCGAAGCCGTCCAGGCGCTTGTTGTAGCGGCGGCAGTGTTGTTGAAGGAAATGCGTCGCCAACAAGGGGATGTCTTCAACGCGTTCTCGCAGCGGAGGCAAATGAACCTCGATGGTGTTGAGTCGGAACTGAAGGTCCTGCCGGAACCTACCTTCGGCCACTTCGGCCGTGAGGTCGGCGTTGGTGGCGGCGATGAGGCGGACATTAGCTTTGCGCGTTTTTGAGGACCCCACTCGCTCGTATTCGCCAGTCTCGAGCACTCGTAGGAGCTTGGCCTGCTGGGGCAAAGGCACGTTCGCGACTTCATCCAAGAACAGAGTGCCACCCTCGGCCAACTCGAAGCGTCCCACACGGTCGGATTTGGCGTCGGTGAAGGCTCCTTTCACGTGGCCAAACAGCTCACTTTCGAAAACGCCCTCGGATAAACCACCCATGTTAACCGTGATGAACGGGCGCTCCGATCGCGGCGAGACACCGTGGAGGGCCTGCGCTACCAGTCCTTTGCCACTGCCATTCTCACCGAGGATCAGGACGTTGGCATCGGAAGGGCCTACCCTGGAAATGATCTCCAGCACCGGCTTCATCGCGGGCGCCTGGGCGATGAATTGAGCCGGGGCCTGGCGCCGGAGGACCTCGTTTTCAGCCTCGAGCCATTGCCCGCGGCGCAACGCTCGCGCGAGCTCGACCTGAGTGCGCAGGATGGAGAGAAGGCGGGCATTTTCCCAGGGTTTCTGAATGAAGTCGCGCGCCCCTCGGCGCATCGCCTCCACGGCCAGATCGACACTGCCCCAAGCGGTCATCACGACCACCGGCAGTGTGCTATCAAGCGCCTGGATCCGGCCCAGTAGGTCGAGTCCCTCGGCTCCCGAGGTGGTGTCGCGCGTGTAGTTGAGATCGATCAACGCCGCATCAAACTCTCTCTCTTCCAAGGCGGCGACGGCATGGTTGGGGGAACCTACGGTCTCCACCTGAAAACCCTCGCCCTTCAACAGGAGGCGCAAGGCGGAGAGAACGTCGGCTTGGTCGTCCGCGATCAGGACCCGGGAACTTGATTCGTTCGTTTTCATGTCAAAGGGCCATCGCTCCTAGGTTGCGCGGTGCTGGCCCGTAAGGCAAGCCGGAGTGAACCGGCTGGGGGAGGAGATTTCCACCCTTCCACGGCGGTGGCGGTTACAGGCGACTTCCAGCCCAAGCGACTAGTCGCGGCCCACCTTGAGCGATCATTAGGTTCAGGCGGGCGCTGTCTATCTGCGCCTTGGCGCCGAGGCCCGCTGGAGTCGGTCCGCGATTGCCTCCCATTCGACGCCGTCCGGCACGCGCTCGACAACAATCGTGGTGGCGCCTTCGAGGTCGCAGCGATCCAATTCCCCATAGAGCGCTCGGGCGTAAGCCTCGGCGTCGTGAGGAATGACACTCACACCGCCAAGGGAATCGCCGCTCGGTATGTGGCTGTGGGCCACCACGTGGCAGGTCTTGAGATCGATTCCGCGCCCTTGGAGTTGATTTAGGAGATCCGCTTCGTCAGTCCACGCGCAGATGCAGAGCGCCGCTTTAGGAGCGTAGTGAAGAGGCAACTGACCTGGGCTGCGCAGCGGGTGGTCTGCATCCCGGTTTGAAGCGGACGGCCTAACTTGGTTGACGGTAGCGGTGAGAGAAGGCAAACGAATCATGCCTGGTCGCAAGATGGCCGGCGGTACGGTTGTGAGATCAAGAACCGTAGACTCTATCCCAACGTGAGATTGGCCGCCATCGACGATCAATCCAACGTTTCGGCCCAAGCTCCGAAGGACTTGTTGGGCGGAAGTGGGGGAGAGTTGGTTTGACCGGTTCGCGCTCGGGGCCGCGAGGGGGAAACCGCACGCCCTGATGACGGCCTGAATGAAAGGATGAGCGGGCCACCTCACGCCCACGGTGTCTCCATGGGCCGTCACGACGTCGGGGATCGCTGCCGAACGACGCAAGACCAGCGTCAGAGGCCCCGGCCAAAACGCCGCCGCCAAGGTGCTCGCCAGTGGTGGCCATTCCTCGACGCATGATCGGGCCATCTCCATGCTGGCGACGTGAACGATAACCGGATTGGCGATTGGACGCCCTTTTGCGGTGAAGATACGGGCTACCGCTTTGGCATCCCAGGCGTTGGCGGCCAGGCCGTAAACCGTTTCGGTGGGCAGCGCTACGACCTCACCCGCCTGCAGCCGTTTGGTGGCCTGGCGAACTGCTTCATCGAATAAGGCAGGGGTGTGGGTAGCGAGGATCTCGGGTAGACCATGCTCGGCCATACAGGACGCTAGCGGATTTTGCTAAAACCGGCATGTTGGTAAAACCATGGCCAGTCTTGCTCGGATGCCAGTTTGTCCCAGGGCTGGGATTGGCGCTCAAACTTCACGGTCAACATTGAGGTCGGACTGCTCCAGCGATGGAGGAGGGCGCTTCCGTCTGCGAAGCTGAAACTGCAGCCACCATCGTGGTAGGCGGCGGGGAGGTCTTCCCAACCGTCCTGTCCGACCCGGTTCAGGAAATAGCCGTCGTTAATCGAGTCGGCCTGCTCATCCACGAACAGAAAAGTCACGGCTGGGTCGGGCACTTGGCTCCGCTTTAGGAACTGCCGGTACGAAGGCATGAATTTGTTGAGGCCGTTTATGGTTGCGTCGGGGCCGGCACCGGAGCGTCCAAAAAAGGCATTCATGGAAACGCTGCGGACGCGGCGCACATAGCCTGCGGTCTGCTGGCGTGGCGACAGGTACCGATCTGCTGGGCAGTGATAAACCTCGACCTTCCCGTTGAGGTAGCGGTCAAGAGGGCCTTTTCGCACCCAAGCGGCATTGGTTACGCTCTGCGCCTCGATCCCGTCGACCTCCCACGTCATTACGTTGTTGGCCCAAGTGCCGAACCGTCCACTGGTGATCTCGGCAACTGTCTCCGCCTTGCCGTAGTTGTTTGCGACGTGATCATTGGAGTCGTTGGAATACAGTTGCCAGGCAGCGGAGAGACGTCGGAGGTTGTTTAGGCAACTGGCGCCATGATTATTGGCGCGGGGCTGGAGCACTCCCAAGGTCAGGAGGAGCGCTAACGCGAACAGACCCCCCCCAACCACGGCAAGGTCGGTTCGGGTAAAGGCTGCTTGAGCCCCAATAGTCCGCACACCACCTATGTTGCCAAGCGAGGTGGGCGCGTTCAAGGTGGAACGTCCCGAGGTAGCAAACGGATGCGAGTGGGTTGATCACGGTCGCAGGTTATGGCCCCATTCGAGAAATGCAGTTCAACCACCTGGATTGAACTACGCCGTTGCTCGTAACCGTCCTTACCAGAATCCGGGCCACGCCGGCCCGGATGAGTGAAGTAGAACAGGAACGCTCTTTGGCCGCACACCTGCACATCGGGATGGCCGCCCTTCACTCCGTCATCCTGGCCTTTGCCTGGCGTTTTGACCAGATCCTCTCCGTCTCTCTGCCAATGGAGGGCATCCGCGGAGCGATAGATTCGGATGCCGTCCCAAATGTCCACGGCCATCCAGTAGTAATCATGCCAGTGGAATACTTTGGGGCCCTCCCCACCGCGTTCGGAAGTGCCCGTGGCCTTGCCTCGGTCTTGCCAATTATCCAGGTCACTACTATCGGCATAGTAGATAGATTTACCATCGACCTCGTTGTTGTACCACAGCCGCCAGGTGCCATCCGCCAATTGCATTATGCACGGATCGATCACTCGATCGGAGGAAAGTTTGAGTGTCGATCGGTAATGCCAGTTCAACAGGTTGGTGCTCGTGAGATGGATGATGGCGCGCGGATGTTGCCAATCCGAGAACACCCCTGGCACAAAAGTGAGATACATGTGATAGAGTCCTTTGGCTTCCACGACCTCGGGCGCCCAATGTGTCATACCCGGGCCGCCATAGTCGATCTCGGCTGTGCCGCGGTAGCTCCAGGTCACCCCTGAGTCAGCCGACTCAGCTATGCCAATCCTGGTTCCATGGACCCAAGCCACTCCATCGCCTTGGTTGGTCGCAAGTTTGGCCCTCCGGTTGGTGTAAAACATGAACCACTTCCCTTCGGCGCGATTCCAAATGATCGTGGGATCCGCAGCGCCATCGTAGATGGGATCGCGATAGAGAGGTTTGGGGGCCACAGCACCCAACTCGGACTGGGAGCGGGTTGGGTCGTCAGCCGCCTGGGCAGCGAAGGCCCTGGCGAACACCATGATCAAAACCATTCCCAACGCGAGGCTCACGCTCGGAGGACGGAGCATTGGTTTTGTTGGACGAGGCATAGGCATAGCGATGGTCGAGGTTACTATGCGCGATGGGACAGGGCAACGCCGGAGGCTGACAGTTCGAAAGCTGCGAGTTGACTCAAATTAAAAGACACCGGGGGAGCTAAGCTGAGGGGAGGCAAAAGGGGTCGTTGACTCACGGGAAAAAGACACCGGGAATCGGTGTGGATGAACATGA